>Ga0181612_139252_pt1 | contig 58832 bp, 52 predicted proteins | sample HoacroProtozoa21_FD_119630 | JGI IMG/M metagenome (GOLD analysis project Ga0181612, IMG submission 119630) | Hoatzin crop microbial communities from Cojedes, Venezuel. Combined Assembly of Gp0051906, Gp0051904, Gp0051908
AACTTAGCATGATTTCAATTCACGCTCCCGCGTGGGGAGCGACCCCATATTGTTACATCCTTCCGTGATTGCTGCACTGTATTTCAATTCACGCTCCCGCGTGGGGAGCGACAACGCTCGATGGCCTTCCTGCACGCTTTTTCCGTGTTTCAATTCACGCTCCCGCGTGGGGAGCGACTTGTACCTCCTCTCTAAGTAGTTGGCGATTCCCTCATTTCAATTCACGCTCCCGCACGGGGAGCGACTCTCGCCATCATCGTAGACGAGATCCACAAGAAGTTTCAATTCACGCTCCCGCACGGGGAGCGACGTCATGAAGAGACTTGACCTCTTTACGAACATAGAGATTTCAATTCACGCTCCCGCGTGGGGAGCGACCCGCGACTTTCAATCAAGCGCCAAGCAAATCAAGAAGATTTCAATTCACGCTCCCGCGTGGGGAGCGACGTGCTTTTTGCCACGGCCTTTCGCAAGCGAGGTATATTTCAATTCACGCTCCCGCGTGGGGAGCGACATTAGACGCACTACCTGTGCCGGAGTGCCGGACAATTTCAATTCACGCTCCCGCGTGGGGAGCGACCCTTCAAGTGGGGCAATCCCTTACCGAGGCTCAAATTTCAATTCACGCTCCCGCGTGGGGAGCGACGTGACACGGCAAGCCGTGAGGGGATAAAAACATAGAAGGAAATTTCAATTCACGCTCCCGCGTGGGGAGCGACTTCTGGTGGGTCACGGAGGCGATGGCGGGAACGTATTTCAATTCACGCTCCCGCGTGGGGAGCGACTTTCACAGACTCTGTACTCAAACTCTTTTTCTGAGCATTTCAATTCACGCTCCCGCGTGGGGAGCGACACCTCTGTCCATTTCCCGTTAAGGGATAGCACGAACATTTCAATTCACGCTCCCGCGTGGGGAGCGACTGCAGTAGTTGTAACTGTTTAATTTTCAGTATTTTCAATGATCTAAATCGCGAATCTTGTTTTTATTGGTTTTATTTTTCTTGTTTCAAGGTGACATTTTTATGTAACTTTTTGATTTTCAATAAGTGCGAATCCTCTGGAATTTTGTGCGTCACCAGAGGTTCGCGTTTTATACGATTAATACCTTTTCCATCTCCTTTTTGGTGTCCAATCCCGTGTTCTTGTCGTACATTTCCATATCCGCGAGGTAGGGGATTTCCGTCCCCGGAATAAAGGAGACGTTTCCTTCTACTTTCAGTTTTCCGTAGTCGGTCCTCCACACCCCCACCATATGGCGGCCCATCTTCCTGGCGAGTTTCCCGTAATTGCGGCCCTTCGTCGCCAGAAGGGTTATCTCCTTCAACAGCCTCTCCCCTTCCTCAGGTTCGGGGACGAACACCCTTACGGTGGAGTTCTCGAGGAAGTCGTAACAGTCCGAGAGGGTTCTGAAGTCCATCTTCTCCTGTAGGATTCTCGTGTTGTACCTGTCGAAAGTGGGCTGCTTGCTGAACAGGATGGAAAAGTATTTCCTCATCGCACCGCTCTTGTCTTCAGGGTTCCAGCCTCCATTCGGAAGGTTTCTCGACGCCTCCCTGTAGGCATTCCATTCCATGCGGCGGTTGGAGGGAACCTTGACGACCTCGTTGAAGGAGAACATAACGAAAGTCCCCTTCTCAAGTTTCCCTTCGCGGTTGCATCTCCCTGCGGCCTGTACCATGGAGTCAAATCCCGCCTTCTCCCTCATCACTACGGGAAAGTCGATGTCGACTCCCGCTTCCACGAGGGAGGTCGTCACGAGGCGGACAATCTCGCCCTTGTCGAGAAGGTCTTTCACTTCGGTGAGGACCTTATCTATGTGTTCCGACGTCATGTTACGGGAGAGGTGGAACGAATGTCCGTCCTTTGGAAGGAAGTTGAAGACTTCCCTCGCCGTGCTCTTCTTGTTTACTATGCACATGACACTTCTTCCGAAGGAAACCATCTTCTCTGCAGTCCCTTCAAAGCTGAGCGGAGAATCCGTCTCATCCTTCACTTCGTACAGCGGAGGGAGGATGATGGGATGTTCGGGATCCATGAGAGGAGTGATGTTACGGAAGCCCTCGAACTTCCTCTTCACATCGGAGCCGAGGACCGGCATGCTGGCTGTGGTGAAGAGTACGGTGCACCCGCAGCAATTCACAAGGTATTCCAGGGCGTCCACGACGCTCTGGAGCATGTCGGTAGGGACCGACTGCACCTCGTCGAGGATTATCACCGAATTGGCGAAGTTGTGGAACGCCCTCACCTTCGAAGGTTTTCCCGAGTACGCCGTCTCGAAGAGCCTGTTGTTCGTCGTGACGATCACGGGGGCATCCATCTTTTCCGCCGCGTCACGCAGAGGCTCCGAATCGCATTCCTCCACCCCCGAGTGTATTTCCATGACGTTGTTTCCGCCAAGAGCCTTCCTGAGCACGGAAGCCGTCTGGGAGATTACGCTCGTGAAGGGTATCGCCACGATGACGCGGTCCATCCCATGACAGGCGGCGTGGCCGAGAGCGAAGCGCATCGAGGCTGCGGTCTTCCCCGAACCCGTCGGGGCCGCGAGGAAATAGACGCCTTTCGGCTTGGTTACGGCGTCTTCGCAGGCCTTCAGGACTTCCGCCCTGACGGCCATCACATCTCCGCTTGCGTTGCCGGTCTTAAGGGAGTCCGTGAAGGCTTCCATCCTTGCCGATAGGGACGGAACGGTATCGTATCGCGGATTTGTCGTCGCGGGGGAATCGAAGTCCTTTGCGTCGCTCCAGTCGCCGTCTACGATGCATGATTCCTGCATCCTCATCGAGAAGGCTACCGCATTGGATATGGCGGTTCTTCTTCGGTTCGGGTCCTGTATGAGGAGGATGCCGCCGGGAAGGCTCAGGCTCTTATAGTCTGCGGGAAACTCGGGTTCCCACTGGGGCTTGTTCCTTTCGGTTGTGGCCTTCTTCGCATTGTCGCAGAACCTCAGCAGGTCTTCCCTGTCGGGGAGTCCCGCGTGGTGACCCAATATGGGAAGGCAGATGAAAGGCCAGTCCTGCTTTCCGTCTTGGAGCGTCTGCAGCTTTCGGAAGGCCGCTTCCGCACCGCGTGCGGCGTGGGGGACCGTTTCCTGTCCGTTCTTGCGGCCACCCGCGAGAAGGTATTCCTGCCAGTCCCCGTAGGATTTTCCCACGTCGTGGAAGAGCCCTGCGACGTATGCGGCGTCCTTCAGGTAGTCGGGAGCGAAGTCCCTAGCCGAGTTCGCAACGGCGTTGCTGTGGTCCGAGAGTTCCTGGAATTTCCCTTTCTGTGATTTCCTGGCGTAAAGCCTGTCCATTTTTCGGTTCTCTTTGTTGGTTGGATTTTGCTGTAGCTTTGGGGCGTTAGCGTGGACCGCCCCCTCTGAGAAGGGGAGCGATTTTGTCGGGCAAGAGAATACGGCGGAGAAAATGCAAGGCTGGGCGAGGTACCGTAAGGGAGCGAAGGCCACAGGGCTTGGCCTTGCAAGGGACGACGCCGTAAATTTGCCGATAAAAAGCCTCCCCGAAGGAGGGATGCGAAAGGAATGGGGAGGGATTTTTTGTGGTTTTATTTTTTTTTGTGGATCACATCAACGGTTTTTCGGTTCTTCCCCTTTCTTTCCCTTCATCATCTTCTCTCTCCTCCCCTTGTCCGCTTCCCACTGCGTAGCCAGCATGAGTACGAAGATGAAGGACGTGAGCAGAAAGAGGAGCCCCACGATGATCACCATCGCGAGGGCGGGACTGCAGCCGTACTTGAGGAAATGCGCAAGCCGGGAGAGAAGGCCGGTTAGGTCTACCATGACAAAAAAAAGGGGGGGAATTTGATGTTATGTTATGAGAACAGGGAGATGTCGAGAAGGCGTGCGGTGCAGCCCTTTCCGGGGTTCAGTATGAACTCCTCGGCGTCCTTTATGTTCCTGAAGCCCGTACCGAACACGGCATTCAGTTCGCCTACGATCTCCTTTTTCGTTTCGCAGGGGAAGAGCATCATGGGGCTTCCGTCCACGGAGGCGATGAGGGCTATGCGCTCGGGAAACCAGTGGCCCGCCGCGTCGTTGGTCGTGACCTTCTGGTCCTGCATCACCCTCCACAGGGGAGCGGCGAGCTTTTCGGAGCGGAAGCGCTTCCCTATGGTGTGCACCTGACGCTCGCTGCATTTTGCGAATGCGGTGACGTTGGGGGTCGGGAAGGGGCGGTACTCCGCCCAGAGGAGTTGGTTTCCGAGGATGGAGGAAAGGAGGCTTATGCTCTCTTCCGCCCCTTTTTCGCCGTCAAGGGGGACGACGATTTCACACTGGCCGGACGGGCGGCCTTTCGGTTTAGGGTTTTTGGAATTCGACATCTTCTGAATGTAATTAATTAACTTTGAATAGGTTAAAACGTTTCGGAAAGGTTTTGCACCTTTTCCGGATTCAAAGTTAGACAGAATTTGCGTTCTTTCCAAAAACTCCAATGCAAAATGTTGAAAAAATTGTTGAAAAGTGCGGATTCTTCAAAAAAAACCTCCCCTACGGAAGGTCCGCAAGGGAGGAAAAAACAAAAATTACCATGACTCCATGACACATACCCCTTTTCCTTTTCATTTCAATTCACGCTTCCCGCAAAAGGGGAAAGCGATGGGTTTCAGGCTTTCGTATTCAGCCCGTATTCCTCCTTCCTCCATGCCCCCTTTCCGGGAACATCGGTGACGTACTCAAGGGGAATGGCTCCGATTTCGTGGAGGCGGCGGCGCACCCTCGGAGGGTAGCGGAGGGCGCAGCGCAGGATGTCCTCCTGTGAGTAGCCCTTGGAGACTATGAAGTCCTTGCAGTCGTCGAGGGCGTCAAGGTAAGGGAGGCCGGGGAGTGAGTCCGCGTCCTTCAGGGTGTCCAGAAGCAGCACGAGCCCCGAAGGGAAGCCCCTCGGCGAAGCGTACTGGCGGACGAAGCGGAACTGGATTCCCGCTATTTCCCCGCTGCGGCAGGACTTGCGCACCGCGATTGTGACGGGATGCGAAGGGGGCGGCGGGACGTGGATTATGCCCGCCTTGTGGTACGCGAGGGGCCCCGAAAGGTAGCCCCCGAGCTTTCTGCAGAGGTAGGAGACGACCTCCTCGCGGGAGGCTTTCCCGTCGGGGGAGGACGGCACGAAGAATTCGCCCTTGCGGATTTTCGACACCTCCCCTTCGGTTCTCATTCTCCTGAGGCGGAAGGACACCTCCTCCACGCCCTTGTCGTTCCACGAGAGTTCCCGCAGGGCGAAGATCCTCCCCTTCTTCTGGGAACGCACCTGGTCCTCCACGCTGACGGCGAGGCCGTCCTTTGGTTTCTTGCCGGTATTCGGATTATTCGCCATTTTCCTTCTTCTCTTTTCCGGCCTGTTTCGCCGCGGCCTTGCGTGCCGCCTGCAGTTCCTTGGCCTTGCGTTGCTTTTCCACGTAGGCGTCTATCGCCTCCTGGGTGACGCCCTTGGAGGAGAGGATTACCGCCATGCCCCTGCGGACGCGGTCGTTGGTGACGCCCCACACCGTGGAGCACCAGCGGGCCATGAGGTAGGGTACGGGGACGTCGTACATCTGTTTTCCCGCGTATTTCCCGTCCTGCATCACGAAGCAGGGCTTTTCGGAGGTGGTGTCGCGCAGGTTCGAGTCCACCGCCCTTATCACGTCGTCGTTGGCCCTGCCGTTCTTCACGAGCCAGCAGAGGTAGGAAAGCGGCACGTCCTTCATCTGGAGTCCCGCGTATTTCCCGAACCGCATCATGCCTTTCGATGTCGTACCCTTGAGGTCGGTCCTTCCGAGTCCCGAAGGGTTTCGGGAAGGGGTCTGGGCGTCGGCGGGCGAATAGGTGCGGATTATGTCCTCCCTCGTTATGAGTCCCGCGAGTTCCACGGGGATTCCAGAGAGGAGCCTTCCGCCTTCCCCGTAGAGCCTCCACTTGCCCCACGGGTCGTACCATAGGTACTCGACCTTGCCGAAGCGTGAGAGGTTGCCAGCGAAGTCCATCACGATGCAGTCTTTCTTTTCGGGCGAAAGCCGCACTCCCCTGCCCACGAACTGACAGTAGCGGGCCACGGAGGCCGTGGAAGATGCGAGGATCACCATGTCCACCCTCGGGGCGTCGAAGCCTGTGCCCGCCACGGAAACGTTGAAGAGCGTCCGTATGGAGCCCTCCTTGAAGCCCTGCACTATGGCGGCCCTCTCCTTCGAGGGGGTGTTCGCCGAGAGGGCTGCGGAGGACGGGGAGAGCGTGGAAAGAAGCGTCGCTTCTTCTACCGAAGGTACGAAACACAGGACCGACTTCCGGTCGGAGAACTTCTGCAGGGCGAGCAGGATTCTCTTTCTCGTCCCGTTGGCGAGGTAGGCCTCCGACACGGAGGAGTCGGTGTAGTCCGAACCCGCCGAGTTCATGCGCAGCGCCTTGGGGTCGAATGGGGATGCGAAGTAGCGCAGCGGAGTCCACCAGCCCTTTTTCGCCATGTTCCAAGCCTGTTCGACGTGCAGGATGCGCTTGTAGAAATTCCCTTCGGGGGAAGGGTTCGTGAGCATCACGAGTTGGCTCCACGCCTCGAAGTGGTTCCCCTCCTTTATGCGGGTGGAGAGGAGTTTGAGGGGCGTGGCCGTCACCCCCAGCACCTGGCGGATTCCCGAATCGGAGAGGAAGCGCCCTATCATGGACTCCTCGCTGCGCGGGTAGAGGTGAGCCTCGTCCACGACCATCTTCGTGAAGCCCCGCTCCCTGAAGACGCTCCCGAGGTCCTTTATGGTGCCGATGGTGGCGTAGGTGACCCTGCCGATTTCGCGGGAGTCCAGCGAAGCGGAGTAGATTCCCGCGTCGGAGCCTCCCGTGAGGGTGACGTATTTCGCGGAGTTCTGCTGGAGAAGTTCCCTTGAGGGCTGTACCACGAGCAGTTTCTCTCCCTCGGGGAGGGAGGCCGCGGCGTAGGCTATGAGTATGGATTTCCCCCAGCCCGTCGGAAGGACGATGAGAGAGGGCTCGGTGGAGGGGGAACGGAGATAGGCTATTGCCTTGTTCACGGGCTCCACCTGGTATTCCCTGAGCGAAAGGGCCATCTTAGGATACGGTCTTGAAGATCCTACCCTTGGAGCCGTTCTTCCACGTCGCTATGATGTGGCCTTGGGGATCCGTGAGCTTGTCGGCCTCGCCCATCGCCTTCATGATTTCCAGTTTCAGGGCTTCCGACTGGTTGTCGATGTCCTTCGCCTGGAGTTTCAGGCGGTTGAGTTCCTTCACGCAGTCGGCGATGTAGGAGTCTGCGGTCACCGAACCTTCGAGGGCTTTGGCGTAGCGCAGCTTCGCGTCGTCGGTGGTGTAGAGCGCGTCGGGCATCTGCCCGCCGAGGATGCAGCGGTTCCAGAAGTCGTCGAGGACGGCCTCGGCCCTCGCCCAGTCGTCGGGGTTGAACTGCACCCAGGTGTGCTTGTAGGTCCCGCTTCCGCGGGTTATCCACGCGAGGGCGCACTTGTCCCTGCCCATCACTCTCATCTGGTATTGGCATTGCCAGTACCAGTAGCGGGGATAGTCGTTCTCGGTGGGGATGTACTTGTCGGTCGTCTTGCACTCCAGCACGAGGGCGTTGTCCTCGTTCTGGTCCCACGGGTCTATTGCCGTCGTCCAGAAGAGGCGGTCGGGTGAAACCCTGAAGTAGGGCTTGTCGAGCGATACGGCGAGCCAGTCGGGTGCGCTCTCGGGATCGATGGTGGCGTCCGTGGCCTTGGCGAACTCCTCGGCCACGAGGGGTTCGAGGTAGTGGCCCATCGTCATTATGAGGGTCTCCTTCTGGGGTTCGGCGAGGCCCATGTGCTTGCGCCAGATCTTCATCGGTGTGTCGAACTGCGATTCGCCCATCAGGGCGCCGACCTCCGAGGAGCCGATTCCGCCCTTGCGGTTCTCGAGCCACTCCTCGCGGGATGCGCAGTCGATGCGTCTGTATGTCTTGGGATATTCGAACATGTCGTTTTCGGTTTTTCGTTTCTTTTCGGAAGGTTCGGAAGGCGGAGGGAGGGAAGGTCACTTCCTCCCGTGCACTATCCTGTGACAGTCGGAGCAGAGGGTGGTGAGGTCCCCCATGTGGAGGGCTTCCGCGCCCTTGTGGCCGTATGTCTTGTGGTGGACTTCCAGGCGGACGTGACTCTTCCCGCAGCGGGTGCAGGTGTGGCCGTCCATCTCCATCCTCTCCTTGCGTATTGCGTTCCACCAAGGGGTCCTGAGGTAGTCCTCGTAAGGGAGGCGGCACGCCGTCTTTGCGAACAGGGCCGCGTCAGCGGACTTGTAACAGCGTTTCACCGCTTCGAAGGGGTATTCCTTACCCTCGGGGTCCAAAAGCGTCCGTATGGCCCTTTTCGTGCCTTTCGGGAGGTCTGCGCCCACGGGGAGTTCCCCCGTTTCGGGTTTCCTTCCCGAAGGGTCGGGAATCCAGAGTTCGTAGAAAGGTATCCGCAGGGGGCGGGCCTCCCTCTTGAGGCAACAGACCTTGCCGTCCGTCTTCAGGATTCGGAAGAGCCTGCCGAGGTCCCTGCGCTCCGTATAGAAGAGCTTGGCGGCCTCGCCTTCGAAGAGGCATACGGTGCGGGATGTCTTTTCGCAGCGTTCCGACACGAACTGTACGGCCCTCTTGTAGGGGACGCTTCCGCGCAGGTCTTCGCCGCGCCTCTTGGAGAGGAGTCTTTTCAGGAAGTTCACGGCGGGAGGGGTTAGTCGACGGGACCCGAAGTCCTTTCGTATTCCTTCTCCAGTTCTTCGGGATGTTCCTTGAAGTGCTTTGTGAGGGCGTAGGCGTAGGCCTCTTTCCTCCTTTCGAAGGTCTCCCTCAGGAGGGGTTTGCGGGTGAGGTGGAGCGCAGCCGCGTTGAGCAGCATCTCCTCGACCTCGGGGTTCTCTATCGCCAGGGAGTCGAGGGCGAATGCCACGGCCTCCTGTTTTTGGGTGGAGTCGAGGTCCCAGCCCCCGTCAAGGATGAGGGTGCCGTCCTCGGTGGCTCCGTTTACGGTTACGGCGAATGTGCCGGTGGGCTGTTTCGTGTTTTTCTCGTTTTTGTTCATGGTATTTTTTTCGTTTTTTTTGAGTCTTGGTTTTTCCGGATGCGAATTTACGCATTTTCGATGAATCTCCAATGAATCGGCATTGGAAATTTTGGATTATCCGATTCAGAAATCTTCAAAATCATCATCCATCTCCTCGAACCCGTCGGGAAGGTCGCAGAGGTCTTCCCCGGGAAGATCGGAAGCGGCGATGCCTTGGGAGTTCCCCAGTCCCGAGGGAGCGGCGGAGCCGAGTCCCGAAGGGGCTTGGGAAGAGAGTACGGAAGAGGAGTATTCTCCGAACGGGACGGTTGGCCTTTCCAGAATCCAGTCGAGGAGCCGTACCCTGTTGTAGAACATCCTCGCGGTGTAGGGGTACCCCTCGATGACCTCGCGGCGGGCCTCCAGTTCGTAGAAGTCGCGGATTTCCGAGAGGGGTTTCTCTTCCCACGGGGGAAGGAGGTGCAGGGTGTCCTTCGTCCAGCGGGGGTACGGTTCCAGGGAGAACTCGCAGTTGCAGAGGGTGAGCGGAAGGTCGTCCACGGGTTTCCCGAAGGAGTCCTTCGCCTTTTCCGCACTGTAGGGTTCCCAGTCCTCCTCCAGCCACTTCCCCCTCTCCTCCAGCGGGAGGATGTCCTTCAGGACGGTGACCGCCTCCCTCTCGTAGTCGAGGTCGGGGATGCGCAGCGTCTTGAAATGGTCGATGACCTGTTTTGGCGTCAGCATGGCGGGAGGTGTCTCATTCGGAGTCCCCGAAATCGAAGAGGAGGTTCTCCTCCTCCACGGGTTCGGTCTTCTTTGGTTTTGCCTTGGCCTTCCTGGGTTTCGGTTCGGGAGGCGCGGGTGCGGTGTCGGAGGACGGTTTCGCGTTCCTCGCCTCCACCAGCGCGAGCCCTTCGAGGTAGTTCGCGATTCTCGATACGGTGTCGTCGCAGGAAATCTGCGCCTGCCGCATCTCGTCGACCCCGAAGTGACAGGCCATGTAGCGGTCCTGCGCGGAACGCATCCTGCGGTAGCGGGAAAGGAGTTCCTTGCAGGCTCCCCTCAGCATCAGGGGGAGGGAAACTTCCTCTTCCATGGCCTATTTCCTGACTACGGGCATGAGGAGTCCCGTGTAGGAGGAGTTCCCTTCGGGCTCCATGCGCATCATCGAGTTCGCCCCCGTTACGGAGATGACGGTGTTTTCGCTCTGGGAAAGCCCCGAGATTATGCCTTGGAGTTTCGCGAGGGTCACGGTAATCCTTTGGGGGAACTCCCCTTCCACCTCGCACGCGAGTTCGTACTTGGCGTCGCTCTGGGTGTCGGTGTACCTCCCTTCGAAGAGGAGCCCCGAAGAGGAGCGCGTCATGGAGACCTTGTTTTCGGAAGAGCCCGCACTGACGGCGCCCATCACCCCGAGGACGGCGAGGAGCGACTTCCTTTCGGCGGTTACCTTGGCTGCGCACCCCTGCGTGTCCACGCTGCGCCAGTTGGGGTAGTTCCCCTCCACGCGCGGTATGCAGACGAGCGAGTTCCCGTCGGAGAAGGAAACGTACTTTTCGGTGACCCCGATCGCGACCTTTTCGCCCTGTAGACAGGAAGAGAGCGGGCCGAGTGCGGAGGTCGGTATTACGGCGTTCCCTGCCGTGGAAGCCTCGGCGGGGATTTCGACGCGACCGAGGGACTGCAGGTCGGTGGCCACGGTGTTCAGTGTTTTCCCGTCGAAGTCGAGGTCTATTCCGAGAAGGCACTCCCTACCGTTCACTTTCATGGAGTCCTTCGTACAGAAGGAACGGCAGTAGGAGAGGGCCTTCAGGAACGGCTCCCTTTCCACGGTGGTTTCCGCGGACGCCTTCTGTTTGGCGATGGGGGAAGCCACTTCCACGGGAGCGGTCGCGAAGGAGCCGGAGCCCCACGCCATGGAGACCTTCTCACCTTCGGCTGTCACGGTGACTTCGCCGGAAATGGTCTTGAGGAGTCCCTTCAGGGTGTCGCCGACCAGCGCGAAGCTTCCGTCGTCGGAGATGAGTCCCCTCTGGACAGGGAGGACGGTCTCGCAGTAGAGTTCGTCGCCTCCCGCCCACATCTTCAGTCCGTCCCCTTCGAGGGAGACGCTCACGGTCTGGTCCGCCTTCAGCAGGCCCTCGACCGCCTTTGCCAGGACCTGTGCCTGGATGGAAAATTCTATCATGGCCTTATGGGTTTGTCGTTGTCGTCATTCTTGGTTTTGGTATTCTCTTTTTGGAGGTTTTTCTTGATTTCCGCAATGGAGGCGCGGAAGCTGCCCTCATTGAACGGTATCCATGTGGATTCCTCCGTGAACCTCTCCGAAATCCTGCTTCCATACTTCTCAAGGATACCCTCCCTGGAGAGGTTGGTCGTGATTATGATTCCCCTTTGGGAACTCACCCTCTGGTTTATGAGGCCCACTATGGGGTTTATCCTCGCACCCTTGATGATGATGTCGGAGTCTTCGGAACCGAGGTCGTCAAGGCAAAGGATGGGAAGGTCGTAGATGTCCCCCATCTGGCCCAGGTGGTCCGAGTAGAAGGTACACAGATTCTGTGCGGAGGTGATTATCTGCTGGTAGTTCTGCATGGACAGCATGTCGTCCACGGCTTCCATCAGGGTGGTCTTCCCGTTGCCTAGGTTACCAAAGAGAATGAGGCACGAGTTCTCCCCGTTCACGAGCCATTCCGCAACGTCCGCGACGTTGGTCTGGAGTTCGGGTGTGAGGTTGAGGCCCATCCTGTTCCGCTCGTATACGTGAAAACGCATGAGCTGGACGAGAATTTTGTAGGTCTGTTCCGTATCGTAGAACCAGTATCCGGGATAGCGGTAATCCACCGACCTCACCCTTTTTCTCGGGAAAGACCGTTTCAGTTTCTCCTTGTAGTTTTCAAGTCTCTTGTAATAGTCTTGTCTGTTTGCCATCGCTTTTCGTTTTTATGGTTTTCAATTGAACGGGATGTCCTTCATCCCCCTTCCGTACTGCTCGGCCCTCTTGAGGAGTTCCGCCCTTTCCTCTTCCGTGGCGCCCGAGGAATAGTGCTGGGGTTTGATTATGGCCGTTGCGGCGGAACGCTTGCTTGCGGCGTAGCCCGCCTGCCTCTGGGCCTGCTCCTTCTCGCGGACGCCCGTCCAGTACTGGCGGTTCTCCTCCCTCTCCTTCATCTTCTTCTTCTCGTTGCGGTCCCAGCGGCCTATGCAGAGCGTCCAGCTCTTCATCTTCTGGGTGCCCACCTTCCAGGAGTGGTTGGTGTAGTACTCGAACCAGTCGTCGATGTTCACCGCATCGTAGCCTTTTTCTTTACAGTAGGCCTCCACCTCGGCGCGGAGCGGAGGGTTGAAGCCCGAGCCTTTGGAACTCTCGCGGATTTCGAGGTCGAATTCGGTGGGGGTCTTCATGGCGATGAGAGCCTTGCGCTTTTCCACGAGGTCCGCGTATTCCCAAGGGGCTACGGAGTCGGGATCGGGAAGCGGCTCGAGGCCGAGTTCGATTTCAATCGGGGAGAGGCCTTCGCGCGAAGGCGCGGGTGCGGATTCTGTTTTCATCTTGGGTTTGGGTTTGGGTTTGGACTTGGGTTTCGGCTTCGGAACGGGAACTTCCTTCACATCGGGTGAACTTTGTTCGGATGACTGAACTTTCTTCACCCCGACCGAACCTTGTTCGTGCGCAGCGGTTTTGGCGGCCTTCTTCAGGGAAGGCGCCGGTTCGGAGTCGAGGCCTTCGAATATGGAGAGGTCCTCGTCATCCCAACGTGCAGGCTCTTCACGTGTGGGCACGGGCGCAGATGCGGATGCGGACGCGGACGCAGGCGTGGGAGCGGGAGCCGCCTTCTCCCCGCCGCGCGGGGAAGGGGGGAGGGGGTTAGGGAATCCCTTTACGTCCCCGCTTCCGCGGGTCTTCTCCTTGAGGGAGGGTTCTGTCCGTGGCGTCCGGGTTTGGGAAGTCCCTGTTGCGACGTCAGGTTTTCCCGAAGAAATTTCAGGAACGCTTCCGGTGTTTTGTTGACTTGACACCCCGAGCGCAGGTTCACCTGCGCGAGAGCGGGCGGATACGCCCGCGTTCATGCGCACGGATACGTGCGCGTCCTCATGCGCGGATGAGCGTGCGCCTGCGCACGCGGGGGAGTGTGGGTGCACACACGTATGCGAGCGCGTATGCGTGAGCGTGCGTGTGGGCGCACACACGACTGCTTTCTTATCCTCTTTCTTATATTCTTTCTTATATTCTTTATTATATACTGCAGATTCTGCAGAGGTTTTTGCAGATTCTGCATAAGGTTCTGCAGATTCTGCAGAAGTTTTTGCAGATTCTGCAGTTGGAAAACGATCGCCTTCAGCGCGAAAATCTTTCTGAAGTTCTGCAGATTCGGCAGTAATTTGTGCAGATTTTGCATTTGTTTGTGCAGATTCTGCAGTAAATTTTTGTGCAGGTTTTGCAGAAGGGTTTGCAGATTTTGCATTTGTTTGTGCAGATTCTGCAGTGGATTTAACAGACTCCATGAGGTTCGGAATTTCCGATGGAATCATCTCGTTTCTGTATTTGAGGTACGTTTTCGCCCTTTTCGTTTCCAGTCTTTCAATTTCTCCTATCGCTTCCTGGGTGGGCCTGTATTTCATTCCTCTTAGGGACGGTGTCCCGTCTTCATCGTCCGGGACTTTTTCCACGTAACCTTTGGAAAGGAGCTCCGAGAGGGAGGCGTAATAGGTTCTCGCGGGCATTCCGAGCCTTTCGGATGCATATTCGCCGGAACAGAAGAAATCCAATCCCTTCGATGTGTAGCCATAGATGAAGGCGAGGACCATCCTTCTGCTGTAGGGCAGGTCGAGGGCGATTATACCGTCGCGGATTATCAGAACAATGTTGGACATTTCGGACCTCTGTTAGATGTTTGTGAATTTTTCGTAAAGCCAGTATCTGGCGGATGCTTCCGCCCTCTCCTTTTCGAGTCTTTCCATTTCCGCCAAGGCGTATTGTGTTGGCCTGTATTTCGCTTTTATGCCCCTGAAGATCTTCGCTTCGGATTCGGGGACCTTTTCGATGTAGCCCTTTTTCAGGAGTTGTGAGAGGGCGGAGGCTATACTCCTTTTCGATATGCCGAGTTTTATTGCAGCGTATTCGTTGGAATAGACGTATTTCCTTCCGCCCTGCGTACAATCATATATGAGCGCGAATGTGAGTTTATTGTTCGAAGGGAGGTTGAGGGATAGGATTCCGCCCCTCACCGGAAGGTTTTCATTGGACATGGCTTTTCGTTTTTTTATTGTTAAATTCTTTTTTTTACATATAGGAAATCCCCAACGTACCGTTCCTCTCTTCCTCTATCCTTCCGATTTCCTCCAGGGCGAACCCCGTTATCCTGTACCTGTATTTGTTGAAGGCACTCCCGCACCTCTCCCACACTATGTAGCCTTTCCCCTTCAGGCGTTTCGCGGCATCGTAGGCGGTGCGGGGCGACACCCCGATGAGGTGCGCGGTGTATTTTATCGTATATGGGTAAATCCACCCGCGGGTACTCTTGCTGTACATTGTGGCGAGTACAAGTTTTTCGGTGGGGTTGAGGTCCATCCCCAGGACGCCGCCCCTCATCTCATATATGTCGGTCATCGTTTCCTTAAGGTGAAATTGGGAGCAGGAAGGGGTTTCAATCCCTTCCTGCCATGAACATCGCTCATTTACATACTTTTACAACGACGTACTTTTACGACGACTAGAACTCGTTCCAGGGTTCGGAATCGGGGGTTGTGGGAGGCGGCACCACGGGAGCGGCCACGTCGTCTGCGGGAAGGTCCTCGGGAATGTCCTTGGAGGCCGCAACGTTGTACCTCTGGTTGAAGAGCTCGACCTGTTTCTGGAGGAACTCTTTGCGCTTGGAGTCGTCGCGGAAGACCTTGCCGTCTATCATGTACGGCGTTCCGTCGGGTTTGATGACGGGCTCCGCCTTGGGGATGTCGTCGGTCGTGCAGTTCCAGTTCACCCTCTGGCCGTCCACGGTAACGGAAAGCGCGGGGTTGCCGGTCTTCTTGGAGATGTAGGGAACGACCTTTACGGCCACGCCCTTTTCGAGGTTCTTGCCTTCGACGTTCCCGTTGAGGGTGAGGAGGGTCGAGAGGATGAGGCTGTTGCCTACGCTCAGGATGTAGTTCACAGGGTCCTTGGTGTCCTCGAAGGTGAGTTCCCAAGAGACGAAGCTCTTCCCCTGCCACTCGACGTCCCTTTTCTCCACCTTGCGGGGAATGCCGATAAGGTAGTCGAAGGTCTGGTTCTGTTCTCCCTCTTTGCGAGCCTTGCGGAAAATCTTCGCGCTCTGAGTCTGTTCGTCTTTGCGGATGCTGAGGAAGATGACATCCTTTCTTTCAAAGTTTCCTAACATGTTTAGAAAGTTTTTAGTGTCTGCGGATGCAGACGGTTTTCAGTTATGGTTTTCAGTTATACTTGAAGAAGTTATTTCCTTTTGGATTTCGGAAGGATTTCGTCGTGGTAGCGATTCGCGAGGTGGAGAATCCTCTCCATGGTCTCGGAGTTTCTGCCGATGTTGCGGTTCTTCACGATCATGTTCACGCTCTTTTCCCACGCTTCGGCGTTTTCGACTCCGATTTTCATTCCGAGCCATTTCACCATCCGGGCGAGGTCGTTCTCCGCGATACCCTCGACACCTTTCTGCATGTCCTCGTCAAAGGAGATTTGCGGCGCCTTGGGCTCTTCGGGCTTCGGAGCGGGAACGGGTTTGGGAACCTCCGTCGCCTCCCAAGGGGCGGTTTCGGGCTTCGGCTGGGCGGAAACCTGCGGAACCTGCACCTGCGGTGCGGGGGCCGGCTTGGGAACCTGTACGGGAGGAACGCTCACCGCGGGAGCGGGTTTGGGTTCTGCGGGAGCCTGTTGTACGGGAGCCTTTGGCTGTGCCTGGGGCTTGAGGTCCTTCCTTCCGCCCTTGGCCTCGGGGTCGTCCTCCAGGGATGCTATCATGAAGGTCTGGGTGAGGAAGTACCTCAGGGCGTATGTGAGCGCTGCGCCGTAGCCCTTCTCGCCCACGTTCTGTCCGTAACCCGGCCAGATGCCGAAGTCCTTCACCTCGCCCGTGTCGAGGTCTTCGAAAGAGTAGTGCACCTTCACCTCGAAGAGCCTTTCGGGTCTTCCGTTGGGTGCGGTGACGTCCATCCAGTGGGAGTCCTCCACGATGGGGTCGAAGCCCAGTCCGCAATCGTTCATGATGGGACGGATCATCGCAAGGAGCTTGGATGTGGAAGCGTAGGAGTAACCCCCGTCCTCGGCGAAGGAGTCCTTGGTGAGGTCCCCCACCTTATTGCGCAGGGCGCGGATCTTCTCCCTCAGGAGTTTCTGGGGGGAGAGGTCTTCCCTCTTCTCCTCCCTCTTGGGTGCCGCGGCCTTCTTCGGCGCTGCGGTCTTGGCCTTCTCGGCCTCGGCGGCTGCCGCCGCCTTCTTCTCGTTTTCGCTCATGGCGTTCTTGAGTTTTTTTTGTTAAACTTGGTCTGTCTTATATCGTGTTCCCGATCAGATCGAGAAGTTCCTGCATGGTGGAGTCGCTTCCCGCGAGGAGCCTCAACTTGGCCAGCGAAACGGCCTTCGCGTCACCGTGCCTGGAAAGGATGTCCCTCCAGTCCCCCGTGAGGATTTCCATGGGGTCGGCCTGCGAGAGCATGGACGGTTTCAGGAGTTTCTCCCCGTATGCCTCCTTCTCCAGTTCGGAGAGCGTGGCCTTGCAGAACTCGCGGGTGTTGCCGTTGTCCTCAAGGGTGCCTTCCAGCGCTGCGGCCACGACGGCCTTCGCGGCCTCCATCGTGGGGAGGTTTTCGGCATCGCAGGCGAGCGAGAGGCGGTAGAGCACCGAGACCGGAAGCACGGAAACGGCCCTGTTCATGATTCTCTTGCGGAAATGGGCGTAGGCTTCGGGAGCGTCGGGCGAAAGCCACTCGTAAAGGGCGAAACTCGGGCGCTCGGCCTTCGGTTTCTCGTCGGGTTCGAAGGTCTCCTCGGCCTTGGTCCCCTCCTCTTCGGGAGCGTCGTCGGGGTCGGGGATGTCGTCTTCGGGACCGTCTTCTGCAAGGGAGATGGCCACGGGGGCGATGTAGGATTCGTCTTCGGCCTCTTCGGACCCGTCATTTTCAGGTTCGGGTTCGGATTTTCCGTTCCAGGGGGCGTCGTCCTCCGCTTCGGGGTAACCCCATTCGCGGACCGCGTACTTGAGCCACGAGGTGAGGTTGTCGGTCCCCTCCTCCCCTTCCACGGGGCCTACGGCGCCGTAGAGGTCGTCGGGACTCCAGCCCCTGTCGAGAAGGTCGGTGACGTCGTTCCTGAGGTTGTCACTGTAGAAGGATTTCTTCCTGAATGCGGTGTAGCCGATGTCGCCGAGGGCGACGACCACGTCGTCAAGCATTTCGGGGGTCCTTCCGTCTCCCTTCCACGAGGTGGTCGGTTTTGCGGAAGCGATTTCCTTAAGGTAGGCGTAACCGTCGAAGTCAGGATTCTCTGAGAATTCCTTCACGGCTTCGAAGCGCTTGCGGTCGGTTATGGTGCCGAGGGTCTCCCCCTTGGAAAAGAGTTCCCCTACGGGGGTGGAGAGGGATTTCGTCTGGTAGGGCCTTCCTGTCAGACGATAAAGCCACCGTCCTATGATGGCGATGGCAAGTTCGTTGTCTATCATGCTGGTTTGTATTGTTTTAAGAAAATCATTCGGTTTTTTTCGCATACCTTTGGTGGTTAGGGTTGCGGGTTGCAAATATAAAGATATTTTCCAATTACTTCAATGCGAAAACAGGAAAATATCATCACTTTTTTCGGAACTGTCTGCAACCTATCCGTTTCCGATCCCGCGGCTTCCCATGCGCTCTTTCCTGGGTATGGTCTGCTCGGGTCCCCAGCCTCCCGTCCTGGAGAGGTACTCCTTGTGGTAGGCCACTCTCGTGCGGAGGGAATCCATTATGTGGGTTATGGACGCGTTCAGCCTCTCCACGGCATCGTAGAGGAACTTCTCTCGGGAGGTGTAGATTTCGACCGACTGTTTCATCTCCTTGGAAAGCGCGGCCCTGTCCTTGGCCTCCCCTTCCCTGAGGAGGATGTATTTCGTGGTGGCCATCGTGAGGAGGTACTTCGCGGTCGCGACCATCTCCCCCGACCTTGCGAGGTAGGAGTCGGACTCGCCCAGCCTTTTGACGAGGAGTTCGGGATCGTCGGGAATCTCCTTTACGGCCCATTCCATTATGCTTTCGTATTCGGCCTTGAGCTCCAGGAACTTCTTCTCTTCGGAAGACACCCTGTGGGTGAGTTCCTCCACCGTCCAGGGGTCGATTACGCTCTGTCTTTCCTTTTGGGGCTTTTTCCCTTTATCTTCCATTTCTTTTCCGTATTTCTTATATATACTATTGTATGTTGACCTTAACCCATATTGTGCCCTGCACTATGGTACGCTCAACGGGTCCATGCCCGTCAGGTGGATGATGCGGACGGAAGGCGGGAAAGGCGAAGGGGCGTTGCAATTGGAGTTTCCGCAAGGAAAACTAGTTGCCGCCGCGAGCCGCCCGTCTTAGTTTTGCGTCATCCTCCTGTCGGGCTGGACTCCTTGGGTACCTTTTTCGTCTTGGTCTTTTTCCCGTTTCCGCCCCCGGAAGGGGGCCGGGTCTTGTCTTTTGTTGGTCTTTTCCTTTCCATTTTCCGTAAGCCAAATCGGGCTTGCAGGGGATTGTGGGCACGATTTTCGCTCCCCACAATTTTCGATATTTTTTTCCAAAATTGCAAATGTCGAAATAAGTTTTTACTTTTGCGTTTGAATGTCCCTTCTGGGGACTGGTCATTTATGTGGTTTTTTCAGTTTAGGGGGCGGGCGTTTATGGTGGTTGATTTTTTTTTGTTGTTGGTTCCCGCCCCGAACCGTGGGAACGAAGCCGTGAGGTTTCCTTCCATCCCTCAAGGGGGTTGGCGCCCCCTGCGGGAGCCAGGAAAACAACTGTTCTATGAAAACGATATCGTTCTACACCGAGAAGGGCGGCGCCGGCAAGACGCTGTATTCCCTCCTTTACTCCTCCTACCTGTGTTACTACAGGAGGAAGAAGATAATCCTCCTCGACAACGACGCCCCGAACTACAGGCTCCTGAGCGCACGCGGAAGGGAACTGGGGAGCGTCCAGAGCGGGTCCGCGGACACCGCGGCCTATGCGAGGAAGGTGGCTTCCGTCCACAAGGAAGTGAACGCAAGCGGAGGGTTGGCCCCCTACCCGGTGAAGACGCTCGCTTCGCAGGACTTCTTCTCCGGTGAGGAGAAGAAGAGTCTCGCCAACCTGTTCGCAGGGAAGCTTGCCCCGCGTTACGACGTGGCGGTCATCGACATGCCGGGGTCCCTCACGAACAACAACGCCATCTGCACTCTCGGCAACAGGGGCATGATGAGCCTCGTGGTGATCCCCCTCGACGTGGACCTCATGAGCATACAGGCGGGCATAACCACCGCGGGAATCCTCAACGAGAACGCTGGAGGGAAAATCCAGATGAGGATGTTCTTCAACAGGGTGGACCCCACCGAGGTGAGCCAGCTCGGCGTCCTTACGAAGCTCGTGCAGAAGGAATTGGAGGCGAAGGAACTGAACGAGAAGGTGAAGATACTCCCCATACACGTCAGGGAAAGGAACGGGTTCAAGCAGGAGAGCTACAATCCCAAGCAGACGTTCCTGCGTTCTTCGCTCATGTTCCCGATAAGGGACATATACAACGAACACTCCGGACTGCTCTCCCTCTTCAAGGAGGTGGACAGGGAACTCGTCAGGATGGGCGACATAGGGAACACGAGGGCGGACCTCAGGTTCGACTACACGGACTTCCCGATGGACAACGACGCCAAGCAGAGCAAGTTCGCCCGCAAGGGCAACGAGTTCACTTCCCAGGTCTTCGACCACAAGGTGGAGAAGACGGGCGACATACTGTCCGACAGCAACAAGGGGGAAATCTAGGGAGGATGGACCCCGCGAAGCTCATAGAGGCAAAGGCGCAGGTTCCGCCGAAGGACACCCCCGCGAGGAAGACGTGGAGGGAGTATTTCGCCCAGAGGACGAAGGACTCCTACGTCCCTTCGAGGCAGAGCCTGGTGATGCTCCTGCGCAACGGGCTCGGGAACTTCGGGACGCTCTCCGACGAGGCCCTCTACTGTGTGAGGTGGCTTTCGAAGAGGACGGGCGTCAGGATGTCGAGGATAATACCCGACCTCATCCTCACCGCGATTCCCGACCATCCCGTGTACAAGAGGTATGTGGATGAGCTCGTGAAGGCCCTGAAGGACGAGGAACCGCTCGATTCAGCCGCCCCCGGGGCGGACGTCGGCGAATGATCCTGTCCGTCATACGGCTGGTGGTGGACTACCTGCTGGTCTTCTGCCTCGGATTCGTCATCACCTCCCTGACGCTGACCTTCTCGCCCGCAATGAAGGGGGTGAAGGGACTGGTCCTCGGAGGGAAGAAGGAGGAGAAGGGTAAGAAGTCCTCCCCGAAGAAGGGGAAGGGCGTGAACACCAAGGAGAGCGTGGTGAGGCTGATGAAGGTGGGGATGGCCCTCGAGAGGGACCTGGGACCCGCGGAGGGTAAGGCCGAGGCGAAGGGCGGTGCGGCGGTGGCCGTGCAGGAGGGCGTGGAGGACGACCTTCTCGGCGACGACACCGAAAGCAAGTACAACATCGACACGGGAAGCGACCTCGCAGCGTTCTTCAAGGCGAGGACCGAGGAGAAGGACAGCTCGAGGATGGCTGATGAGGCGGTGGCGAGGGAGGCATACGACTACCAGGACAGGAGGGGCTCCTTCAGGACCGCGAGCGGAACGGAAGAGTACATGCAGAGGCGGAGGAGCCGCAAGGCGATGGAAGTTCTCGGTGCGGATCCGAGATTCGGCGAACAGGAAGGTTTCCCTCCCGAAGGGGACGACGGGGAAGGGTTCGACTTCGACGACATGGACGGCTACAACGATTATTAGTCGGCAACATACGTTACATAACATATTAACTTTTTTAGTGCTAAAAAAATGAAAAACTCAAAACTCGTGAACATCCTGAAATCGGGATATTCCAAGGCGGCTCTCGCGGTTTGCACCTTCATGGTTGCACTCGAGGGAGGGGCCGCAGCGCAGACCACTCAGACCGGCGATGCCATCGCACAAGAGATCAAGAGGGGGCTCACCGATTCCGCCAATTCGATCGTCAGCCTGCTGATGGTGATTACGGGTCTCTACGGCGCCGTGCAGCTCGTCATCAACGGTTTCAAGTGGAGCAAGGGTGACCAGGACGCCAAGGACGCCATGTTCAAGTGGCTTCTCGGTATCATAGTCATCATGGCCGGACTCGCGGTCCTCAAGACGACACTTCTCACCGGAAATTAATCCCATGGCGGAGTACCGTACTTTCAGGTCGCTCGACCGCACCTTCACGGTGTTCGGCATAAGGGGAAGGTACCTTTGGTACTTCCTCGGCGCCGCGCTCGGTTGGATAGCCTTCTGCCTCATCGTTCTCAGCATTGCCGGTTTCGGGATGATAATAAAGCTCCTTGCCACCGTCCTCGGTTGCGCGGGGCTCTACTTCGGGGTTCTCTGGCTCCAGATGAAGTTCTCCCCGAAGGAGGTCCTGAGGTGGTTCCGCACGAGAGGGAGGGTGGACTACATAGTGCGGAGGTCTTCGCTGAGGCTGAAACAGAATCAGGCCATTACCTCCCACAAGGAGGCGTGAGCGGTATTTTAGCCCGAAGGGACGTGAAAGCCCCTCCGGGTGCCAAGAAAAAAAATGGAAAGGTAAGATGTTAGGTTCCAACGGAAAGAGGAAGAGGTTCAGGGACATAATCCCGCACCACGGAATATTCGGGAATGAGATCATGACCCGCAAGGGGGACGTCTGCATGGGATGGTCCCTCGACATGCCCGTGGCCTTCTCGCTTTCGGAACAGGCCTACGACGACATCATAAAGACGTTCTCCCAGGCCATAAGGATACTTCCGCCTTGGACCTGCGTACATAAGCAGGACACCTACAGGAAGGTGTACTACAAGCCCGACCCCGCGAAGACGGGTTTCCTCGAGAAGGCTTTCGAGGAGCATTTCGAGGGCAGGCCCTACCTCAGGCACACCTGCCACATCTACCTTACGTTCTCCACTTCGGAGACGATAAACAAGGACACGGCGGGCTCCACCCTCTTTTCGGCGGGGGTCTCCCAGGCTCAGAAGAAGCCTGCGGACTGGATAGACAAGTGCCGCAGGAGCGCCAACCAGTTCTCATCCATCCTCGAATCCAACGTACATCTCAAGAAGAGGGTGCGCAGGATGGACGCCGACGAACTCAACAAGGAGATTGCGTTCCACCTCTCCCTCGGCAACGAAGGCAACTGTGCCTCCGATTACGTCCTCAGCGGGGACTCGGTACTCATCTCCGACAGGGCTGCCGCCATCTGGGCGGTCACCGAGAGCGACGACCTTCCGGGCGTTACAACCTCGGTGCTGGGCGTGGAGAGCATGTCCACCGACAAGTACCACGTCTTCCTTTCGAGGATGTCCCCTGCGGGGTTCGCCCTCAACAGGGAACACGAGTACAACCAGGTTATTTACACGGTCCCCAGGGACGTGGTGGTGAAGGAACTCGACGACAAGCGCAAGAAGATGTACTCCTTCGCGAACTACTCGGCGGAGGACAGGGTGAATTCGGACGAACTTTCCGAGTTCCTCGACCTCATCAACCAGGAGAGCCTGTCGGTCATCTACGGTCACTGCAACATCATAGTGTGGGACGACTTCGACAAGATGGGCGACGTGGAGGGTGACGTGGTGTCGGCCCTCGCCAAGGCGGACCTGAGGTGCACCCGTGTCCTTTTCGACGCCCCCGAGATATGGCTCGCCTCCACACCGGGCGCCGCCCCCGAGATGAGCAAGGACTGCATGCTCACCCAGGAGCTCACCGCGTTCCTTACCTTCGGCATCTACGAAAGTTACGACCCCGGCATCCCCGGAGGGAAGCTGAGGCTCGTGGACAGGATAACGAATGTCCCCGTGGACCTCGATATAGAGGACAGGGCGTACAACCTCGGACTCATCAAGAACTACAACGGGTTCATCCTCGGGCCCTCCGGTTCGGGAAAGTCCTTCACCACCAACGTCCTCATGAAAAACGCCTACTACGGCGGTGCGGACGTGTTCATAATAGACATCGGTGACTCCTACGAGGGGCTCACCCGCCTCGTGAGGGAGGAGTCGGGCGGCAAGGACGGGGCCTACTACTCCTACGATCCCGACCACCCCTTCGCCTTCAACCCCTTCAAGGGCATATCGAAATGGTTCAACGTGAAGGCCGGGGACGACGACGACTCCTCGGGAAAGGCCTTCCTCATGAGCATCATAAAGACGATGTACACCCCTACGGGAGGGTGGAACCAGGCGACCGAGGCCATCCTCGACAAGATGATAACGGACTTCGCCGTGGAATGGACCGACGGGTGGACGGAGCCGAACTTCAACGACTTCTACCGTTACCTGAACAACGACGTGAGGCCCCGTCTGCTGACCCGCAAGGAACAGGAGCTGGAACGCAGGGCGAAGAACCTCCCCGCCACTTGGAGCCCGAGGCCCTACATGGTGGACGAGAGGCCCGTTACGACCGAGAACTTCAACATAGTGGAGATGTGCAACGCCATGATGGACTTCGGCCCGTCCGGGAAGTATTCGTTCTTCCTCAACGCCGAGCAGGAGCTCGACATCCTGGCGAACCGTTTCGTGGTGTTCGAAATCGACAAGGTGAAGGACGACGACAAGCTCTTCCCCCTGTGGACGCTCTGCATCATGCACCTCTTCGAGGACAAGATGAGAAAGCACAAGAACCACAAGGTTCTCATCATAGAGGAGGCGTGGAAGGCCATCTCGACACCTTCGATGGCGCAGTACATAACGTGGATGTGGAGGACCGCCCGTAAGTTCCACGCGGCGGCAATGGTGGTCACCCAGAGTGTGGACGACATCGTTTCCTCCGACATCATCAAGAACGTCATCGTGAACAACTCCGAGGTGAAGGTGCTTCTCGACCAGAGCAAGAGCCAGAACAAGTTCGAGGAGACCGAGGAGGTGTTGGCCCTCTCCAAGAAGACCACACCGCTCATCATGTCCATAAACCGTGACACGAACCCGAACTACCGTTACAAGGAGGCTTTCATATCGCTCGGCGAGGAACGCTCGGGCGTGTGGGCCATCGAGGTGTCGCCCGAGGAGGCGCTGGTGTTCGAGTCCGACAAGACGAAGAAGAGGCCCGTCATGGAACTCGCCGACAAGCTCGGCTCCTATATGGAGGCCATCAGCGAGACCGCCGCGAAGATGAAGAAGAACAGATAAAACATACAATAGAAGATGTCATTGTTCGGATCAGTTGTAAAAGTATGTAAATGAGCGATGTTTTGCATTACCTGCGTAAAAGGTGAATCTTTTCACAGGTACAATAATAGATAATTTATAGAAGAAGATGTCACTATTTGGATCAGACAAGAAGAAAGACAAAACCGAGGAAGCGAACCTCCCCGTGGAGAGCCAGGGCGCTCCCGCAGCCGCTTCCGAAGCCAAGGGAAAGGGGAAAGGGAAGGAAGAGGGTACGATAACCACTTCCTCCGACCTTCTCGTGCAGGCTTTCGGGGACATAGACGCAGGGGTGAAGAGGATGAAGCTCGTGGTGATAGCCGTCGCTGCGCTGGCGGCTGTCGCGATATGCGCCGCGTTTTTCTTCGTGGCCACGACCATAAAGACCGCGAAGGACAACGTGTACATCCTTTCCAAGGACGAGACCTACTACGCCACGAAGAGCCCCACGGCTGCGGACGCCGTCACCAAGACGGACGAGATAGATGATTTCATAGTCCGTTTCCACGAACTGTTCTTCAATCTGTCTCCGAACATGGACATCATGAAGATCAACGAGGAGAGGGCTTACGCGATGTGCGGGGACAACTCGGCCTACCTTTACCACAACCGCCTCGAGGAGAGCGGGTTCTTCAAGAACTTCGTGCAGTACAACATGAGCCAGGAGGTGGTCGTGGACTCCATCCACGTGAACACGAAGGACTACCCATACGCCGTGAGGATGTTCGGGCGGCAGATAGTGGTGAGGGAGTCGAACGCTACGATGTTCTCCCTCGTCACGACGTGCAACGTCATGGACGTGGCGAGGAGCCCTTCGAACCTCCACGGCCTCGTGCTGAGGAACTTCTTCGTGGAGAAGAATGAGAAGATGAAGAGTGAACAGATAAGAAGGAGATAACATTTTATAATTATGGAAAAGGAAAAGGAAGTCAGAATAGATGAGACCGTGCAGGACTCCGTACAGGAGCCCGTAAGGGAAAGGCTCGGTCCCGGGATGAGTATGGAGGAGTACATGAAGAAGGCCAAGGAGGCCCGCGACAAGTCGGGGGGCTTCAACACCGACCTCCTCATAATATGGCTCCTCATATTCGTCGCGATACTTATTGTCGGGGTGGGGGCCTACAGGCTCATCGCCCTGTTCGTCTAAACCCCCAAAAACCCTTCAGGACATGGCACAGATAGAACTCAACGACAAGCAGCGCACCGCCCTGTTCGTGGCGGGTTGCGTGGCCCTGTTCGCCATCATGGCGTTCTTCATCTGGAAGTTCGTCATCTCCGACAAGGACGCGGACGGGGAGCTCGCGGCTTCCGAGAGCGTTATGATAACGATCCCCGAAGGGGAGAGCGAGAAGGTTGCCGACTCCAAGAAGAGCGCCGTCGCTGCGGCTGTGGCTGCACGCAAGAGGGGTTCCTCCGAATACGAGAGGCTCTTCGAGGAGGGTAAGGAAGACCTCGACAACGCCGTCACTGGCGGACTTGACATGGCAAACGGGGGCGAGGTCGCCGACGCAGAGGACTTCTTCGGCACGGGCCCGTCTTCGAGGGGAGGCGGAAAGAAGAGGGAGATGACCGAGGAGGAGCAGAGGCAGAGCGTGCTGAACGACTTCCTCGGCACCTCGTCCAAACCGAAGTCCCAGAGCGCACCTTCCCAGCCGACGTACTCCCAGCCTTCGTATTCGCAGGCGCCCTCCTCCTACGGGAGGTACGGGGGCTACCGCACCCAGGCCGAGAAGGACTCCGCCGACATAGCGAAGGCCCGCATGATGGCCGAGGCGATGTACGGAGGCATGGGCATAACTCCGGGCGGAGCCGCAGCGGCATCCCAGCCCGAAGAGAAGAAGGAGGAGGCGAAGCCCATAGACCTCAATGCGGGAAAGACCGTGGCTTCGGTGCAGGCGGGGGACCCCAACGGGATCATCTCCTACGGCGATGAGATTCAGGCTTCGGGACCCAATACGGGACCCTCGTCCTCCGTTTCCCCTGTGGACAACTCCCAGGGAGGGGCCATCGCCAAGTGTGCCTTCGTGGAGGGCGGCAAGGTGCAGTCGGGCCAGAGGGTGATGATAAGGCTTCTGGAGGACATGGAGGTCGGAGGCCTCCACATACCTGAGGGTACGCACCTCTCCGGGACCGCGCAGATAGGCGAGAGGCTCAACATCTCCGTCACGGGAATCGAGATGGGAGGCAGGTTCTACCGTTTGAACCTTTCTGCCTACGACGACCTCGGTTACAAGGGGCTCTACGCCCCGCAGACGAACAAGACGAGGGCCGGCAAGAGCGCCGTCGGCGACGTGGTTTCCTCGGCGGCTTCCGCTGCGGCTTCCATATTCGGGGGTGCCTACGCGGGAAGGGCGGCACAGACGGGAATCAACGCGGCCCGTACCGCCTCGGGCGTGGACCAGACCTACGTGAACGTGACTTCAGGATACGTCTTCTACCTCGTGGAGGATAAGAACAGATAGTGTGTTGTAAAAGTATGTAAGCGAGCGATGCATTACAAGCCCGCGGGCGAGGTGAGACTCCCCACGGGCCCCAAATCCAAAAAGAAGATGTCATGAATGTAAAGAAGACTTTGATTTCGGTTGCGGCGGCGCTTCTCGCCCCGCTGCTCCTGTCGGCCCAAGAGCCGAGGACGGTGGAGGTCTCGACCTCGAAAATCACCACCCTCGTGTTTGGGAGCGACCTCGCCAGCGTGAAGCTCGTGGACCGCAACATAAGGGCGGAAATCCCCTCCAAGGGTTCCCGCAAGACGCTCTTCCTCTCCGCCGCCGCACCCTTCGAGGGTGAGACCACGGTTACCATCATAGAGAGCGACGAGAGCGTGCACATGTTCATGCTCCGTTACAACGAGGATCCCGCCAACCTGTTGATTTACGTCAACGGGGCCTCCCCCGCCGCCTCCGTACAGAGCGGTTCGGCCTCCCCTTCGCAAGGCGGCGGAGGCGGGAGCGCAGGGTACGACCCCAGGATAGCGGCACGCCAGCCCAAGGGGGAGGTCGGAAGGGACCGCCTACAGGCGGTGTTCGACGCATCCCAGAGGCTCTTCCACCTCGGCGACAAGGAGTTCCACATAACGGTGCTCTGTGAGAACATATTCGTCTACGACAACGTCACCTACATAACCATCTCGATAGAGAACCCGACGAACATAGCCTACGACGTGAACGACGCCGCCTTCGCCTTGAAGACGAAGAGCAGGGGCAAGCGCAACGTGCAGGCCGACGACGTCCTCTATCCAAGGGCGAAGTATGGGAACCTCTCCGTGGGCCCGAAGGGCTCGTCCAAGGCCGTGTATGCCTTCGACAAGATAACGCTGGACTACATTCACCAGGTGAGGGTGTACATCCACGAGAGGGGCGGAGCCCGCGACCTCGAGTTCGACATCGACGCCAAGGAGTTCAACGAGGCAACTACGCCCGGGTTCTTCTACGAGCAGGAGATGGAGAAGAGGGGCGTGTCCACCGGTGCCGCGAAGGACAAGAGCAACATAGCGGAGTCCTACGAGGCCGAGAAGAAGGAGGACAGGAAAACCAGGAAGGAGGAGACGAAGGAAGCGGCTCCCGCACCCGAGGTGCAGGACTTCACCGACGACCACGCAAGGGAGTATGCGTCATCTTCTACGATAGCCGCCAAGGAGGCGGAGGCCGCTAAGGCCGAGGCTGAGAAGGCCAAGGCGGAGGCTGAAAAAGCCAAGGCGGAAGCCGAAGCCGCGAAGGCGGAGGCCGAGAGGATGAGGCTGGAGGCGGAGAAGGCGAAGGCCGTGGCCGCCAATACGAATACGGACAACAAGGAAACGACAAAGGAAATTTCGGACAAGGGGAAGGCCGCGGGCCCGACATCTTCTGCGGCTGAGCCGTCTTCAGGCCAGGCGCCTTCCCCCGCGTCCGTAAAGGATAACGGAGGGGACTCCGCGAAGAAGAAGTCTCCCCTGGACGACAACACGAAGGGTACGTCGAGGCTCGGCATGAGGTACGACGATCCCGAGGAGGCCGAGCTCGTGAGGCTCTGGGCCGAATACGAAAGGAACAGGTAGTGAAGAAGGCGATCCTCATACTGTCGCTTGTGTTCCTCACACTCCCCTCCTTCGGCCAGGTCATCGAATACGGGGGCGAGAGCGGACGGTTCGACTCCCTCTCGTTCTCCGTTTCAGGGAAGGGGGAGAAGGCCGTGGATCCCGCCTTCAGGGGGGCCGAGGACCTCTTCTCCATCGAGAGGTGGATAGTGGTGCTGGAGATGCGAAAGAGGGCCTACGCTTTGGAAAGGGAACTCAGCGGGATGGCTTCGCTCGCCAAGAGCCTCGGGGCGGACGCCGAGAAGAGGGTGCAGGCCCTCAGGATGAGGAACGAGGAGAGGTTGCAGGCGGCGGACGCCTACTTCGCTCTCGCCAAAGACCTCGGCTACGGGTCGGGGAAGTCGGTGAGGACCAATGTGGAAAGGAATCCTGTGATAAGGTACGACACAGAGTAAAGGGAGTTCTGTCATTACAAAAAACTTGAGAAGAGATTACAAAAAGTTAAACTCGCACGAAAACCGAAAAATTCAAAAATAGTATGGATATGAAGAAAATCATCTTTGCTTTGGCGGCGTCGCTCATGATGCTCGCCTGTCTTGATTCCAGCGCCCAGCGCTACATGCCCGGCCAGTTCGGCATTTCCATCCAGGGGACCTACGACGGTTCCTTCATAGGCGGCAGGCTCACCCTCGACCGCTACACCCGTCAGGGCTACTGGGACGCGGGCGTCACCATGCACACCCACAATATGGCATTCGCCGACACGCTCGGGAACTCCATCTACACCCCCGAAGGGAAGGTGGCCAAGGCCCAGAGGGTGAGGATCTACGCCCAGTGGGACTACATGTGGAGGATTCTCTCCACGAGGCGTAAGAACCTCGCGTTCTACGCCGGCGGCGGCCCCGTTGCGGGAGTGGAGGCCTTCAACATCATATCGGAGCCCTCGATCTACGTCAAGGAGCTCACCGAGGCGGCGGGCTACGGCACGTCCTTCATATACGGACTGCAGGCGAGGGTGGCCATGGACTTCTTCATAGCGAAGAGGTTCGCCATCACCGCGTCCGGGGACGGGAGCCTGATTTTAGGCGGAAAGGGACAGAAGTGGGGCGCCGCAGGGTATGCGGGCTTCAAGTTCCTGTTCTAGAAGAAGATATCAGATAGACGATTGCTACGGCCCTATTGGGAGTGAAATCCCGTGGGGCTCCCCTCCCAAGGAGGAAAAAGAGGTCAACTACCCACCCCTAAAGGGAGTGGGCTTGTGAAAGCCCATAGTTGATTAGCCTAAGTGTTTCGCGCACTACGTTATCCGAGAATATATAGTCACCCGTGAATGTTACACCTAGTTTACGGCTCTGAGGTAAGTGATTAAACAGTTCTGAGGGGTAGGAACAGTGTTGCTTACGTTTAAACCTCGGAATAACATTGGCGAAGGTGTCACTACCGTATCGCAAGATACGTGAATTACCCTTAACGGGTTAAACAAGCCTACGGGAAGTTGACCCTTTCCGCAGGTCCGAACAAAAAATTTAAGTTTAAAAAAGCATTCCTCCCACCTCTCGAGAGAAGTGGGTTTCCGCGCAAAATTAATTTTATGAAGAAGTTCCTGAAAATATTTTTGCTTGTGCTTGCGTTCTCGGTGGTGGTGCCGCAGAGGGCGGAGGCCTTCATATGGCCGAAGATTGTGTTCGACAAGCAGAAGCTCAAGGACATGATCACCCGTATCCTCGACCACGGGAACCAGGCATGGGTCACCTTCCAGGACTTCGAGAACGAGATGCGTCAGTTCAAGCAGGTGGACTCCACTATCAAGGAGTATAGGAAGAGGTTTGCCAAGGTAGATTCGTTGCGTCAGGTGGCGCAGGAGGGTGTAAGGCTCATGAACGCCTACGACAATTACGTGAGCTATCTCAAGTATTACAAGGATTTTTACGCGAACTATGATTTCTCCCTCAACTCTGTGGCTTATGCTATGAGGGGGCCTCTGAATATTTATAACCAAGGAAAAGTTCTCTATGATGATACTAACGAGTTTTTGGACAAGGTTGGTGATGAAATTTCTGTAGGGGAAGTTCTTAGTAAAATGCGAAGAACAAGACAGGGACTTGAAAATATTAACAGAAATACTACTGCAGCCATAGTTAAGGATATTAACAATACCGCAACGGTAACTAGTTCGATGTTTTCTGATTCCGAGATAGCAGCCAATGCATTTAATATGTCTCCCGCTTCGGGGATAGATCTCAATTTTGGACTTCGTTCCGTTTCAAGTGAAACAGATACATCATTTAAGGAGTCCGAGAAAAGTGCTTTCTCTTTGGCTTCGGGCTGGGAGGGGATAGTTCAACTTCTACTTCTTCTTGCTTCGGCCTTCTGTCTTGTGATGTCGGGAATAAAGTTCTCTCAAGGAAATCCAGAGGGCACGAGAATGTTTCTTTCATGGTTCCTGACGGTGATAATATCCTTTGTAATCTTGCTTGTCATCAATAAGATGTTCTTGGGTGGTTAATTTAGAATAAAAACATAAGAGATATGAAAAGAATTGTTCAAATAATGGTTTGCGTAGCCCTCCTTCTTATCCCTTCGGAGAAGGCTAGGGCTCAGATCCTCACTACCGACATCGCGAATGCGCTCGCCTTCGTCACGGAACTCATCAATACGGGTTCCATGGTGACGGACGCCCTTGACCAGTATGCCCATATCAATGAAAACTGGAAGACTTTCCAGGATAAGATGACTGAGATTAAGAAGAAGTACGAGAAGATAGAGGAAGCGCTTCAGTATACGAGGGCGGCTCAGCAACTCGTATCAGAGTTCAACGCATTGGAGAGCACAAGAAAATATTATACTCAGTTCTATTCGAACTATGAGTTTGATATGGGTTCTTTGAGCCAAGCGATGAGAGGTCCTTTGGTTATGTATAACCAAGGACAGCAATTTTATAAGGACGCTTCGGAATTTATAAAAATGGTTAAGGACGGTGCAACCAAATCGGAAATCATGAGTTTTACTAAGAAAACCGGAGACTCTCTTGCCGTGAAACACCAAGAGATGACAGCTGCCGCAGTAAATCAACTTATGAATACCGCACGCATGACTTCCGGTTCGGATATGATAGGGATTAATGCATTCAATTCGGTTCCAGCCTCTGGACTTGATGTAAATTTTGGGTTAGGGGAAAACAGTTCCATTTCTTCAGAAGCAGTGGAACTTGATGAGTCTAAGACCGAAGTGCTTTCCTTAGCCTCGGGATGGCAAGGGATAGTGCAGCTTCTCCTTATTCTTGCAGGTGCCTTCTGTCTTGTGATGTCGGGAATAAAATTCTCTCAGGGAAACCCGGAGGGTACTCGTATGTTTTTGACATGGACCGTTACACTTACAGTTTCATTCATTATACTTGCCGCTATTAACGCAGTTTTCATAAAAGGTTATTGATATGAATCCACTCATATTTACTTTACTTGCCAAGACTACTGTAGGTAGCTATTCAATAGCCACACAGGGGGCGGAAATGCGTAATACTTATGTTACGGGTACGACCAGTGCCGTTACTAGTGCCGCCATGATAGTGGCGGGCATTGGGGCGATGTTTGTACTCTTGAAACACTCTATTAGTATTATGCAGGGTGAGAAATTTACCATCAAAATGCTTCGACCTATTATTCTTGCTATTCTTGTGGCGAACTTCAATTGGGTAATGACTCCCCTTGATACTATAACTTCATATATTTGTGGAGCCATAGATAGGGGGTCTTCGGCGTCAAGGCTGACGGAAGTCCGGAATTTACCTCAAGACACAAAAGATAATGTTTATCATGCAGCGAAGTATGTTTTGGAAAGAGGGAAAGCCGCTGCGGAAGCTGCGAAGTCTGATATGTTCAAGGTTATGCTTGACGATAAGACGGCGGAAAACACACCTAGCGCAAAAAAGATAAGGGTGACCAACAAGGCGAAGTTTGACGAAAAATTGCCCGGCTACAGAAAACAAGCCCGAGATAAATTTTTTAATGAAATTGGTGATGACGTCCATTTTGATCAATGCATGAAAATACTGAAGGACGCCGGAATAGAAATTGATATAGAAAAACTTCAGGCTGGAACCGGTTCTTTTTCGGAATTGGGAATCAAGTATCTTGGTGAAAAGGAAGATTCGGAAACAAACGTTTCCGATGAGACACTGGAAGGGAAAGTGGCGGATCTCCAAAGGTACATAAAAGAAGGACCAAACGAAAAGGTTGTCCGAATAACCAGAACAGTAATCAATACCATAGGTGCGCTTGCGAAGAAAGCCTTACCTACGATATCTGCAATCATGGAATCGTTGGTGAGGACTTGGGCGCAAATATCCTTGACGATTTTGGCTGTTTTTGGACCTATAGTTTTCGCTGTTTCCATATACCCTTCTTTCGAAAAGACTATGAGTACATGGATAGCGCGTTATATTCAAATTAGCCTTTGGGGACCTGTTTGTTCCGTAATTGCATCGTGTGCAAATTCCCTAGGAAATAGCCCCACTAATTTTGCTTTAGGAATGGATGGGGTGGTTTATATTGCGGCGATATTCTTATACTTCAGTGTACCTTCGATGGCGGCATGGGTTATCGAATCTTCGGGTGCCGGCGGAACCATCGGTTCAGTAGGAGGAGCCGCATCACATGCTGCGAGTGCCGCCGGAGGAGCGATAGGAGGAGCAATAAAGGCACCTTTGAACGCCAAGATCCAAGGCAATGCCGTAAGGACCGGAAAATTGCTACATAGTCATTAATAAAAAAAAAAGGAGGGAGGCCTCCTTTTTTTATTTGTATTCTATTTCCCGTTTCACTATGAATTCACAGAATTCTTTATAGTAATCTTTTCTTGTTGTCCAATTACCCTTTTTATCTGCATCAAGGTATTTGTAAGTCCTGACTGTATTAGGATTTCCGAGATCTCCCTCCTTACGTTCCACTATCTGTCCTTTTGAGTATTTATTTTGCGTTTCGTATTTAATTTCTGATAAGTATTCTTCTTTTATCGGTTGCCCTTCCTTATTTAATGCGGATTTCCGAATTAGGGTTCCAGCATCGTCGTATAATAATATCGTATTTCCGTCTATTTTCGCTTTATATGACGTATTCCCAGCATATCCTTTTACAACGTATTCCCATATATCTTTTTCCGTATTATTTATTTTCATTTCCTTGGAACCATCATTGGTTTTGACGGTTCGATTTATGATTTTATCCTCATCGTAATCATATCGTATTACTATATAGCCGTTATGGTTTTGAGGATAATTTTCGGATTGTTCTATCAATTTACCGTTTTGATCATATTTCCAGACGTGTTCAATCATAAGGTCTCCAGGGATATCCTTTCCTTCTTTTTCTTCCGTTTCGTAAACTCTATCTTTTATTGAGAGGATATCCCCTTTTATGTTTTCGATATCAGAAAAGATGTAGGGCGTGCTTGGGATGTCTTCGATTTTAATGTCAGAAAGAACATATGGCGGAACATTCTTATTGTTGTTTGCGCTTCCTTTTCCTCCTCCGCATCCTACCGCCACTGCGCCTATTATCGCAAGCGCCATCATCTTCATTAGTCTTTTCATCGTTCTTCAAATTTTATTGTTAATACTTGGCGCTTCCGGGAGGCATCACCCTCCCGAAAGCCCTTAAAGTTAGTCATTTTTAAAATTTTAGCAAGAAAAAATTCTTACTTCTATAAGTGACGGGATGAATTATGTAATTTGGTATTATTTTTGTAGCATAATATGTTGTTACAACATAAGTTGTAACATCGGTCCCTTAGGGGAACGTGAATTGAAATAGCGAAAAAGGGAGCGTTTCACTCCCCTTTTTCTTCACGGCCTGTATTCCTTCTTGCTCTTCCATCCCGCGCGGTCCCCGTTCTTGAGAGCGGTGAGCCTCGCCTCGAATTCGGCCTTGGAGAGCCCCAGTTCGAAGATTTCCTGTCCGCTCATGTAGGGGAATTCAATCTTGATTTCGAGTCCCCTGCGCTGGGCGAAGCGCTGGACGAAACTGTAGAATGCGTCGTCGCGTGTGAAGATGTGGTAGATTCCGCTGTACGACATATCCATGACCTTGGCGAGACTGTTGAAGTTGAGGCCCTCGCGGAACATCGCCTCGAGGATGAACCCCGTGTACTTTGCGTTCCTGATCTTGAAGAGGTCCATGATGGAGCGCATCTTCACTTCCTCGGAGGTGTCCCAGGCGGGGTTGTACAGGCGGATGTCGAACTTGCGCCCGAAGGCGTTGGCGATCTGTTCGATCTTGGAGATCTTCATATCGTCCGAGATGAACATCCTGTAGGTTCCGGAAACGGACCAGTCGTAGGACATCCAGCGTGCGAGCTGGGCTGGGTTTTCGATGCCGACGGAGAGGAGAAACTCCCGCAGGAAGGCGAGGTTCTTGAGTTTCTCGAATGATGACGGCGGAGGGGTCGCGGCCTTCTTCTTGGAGGCGGCGGTCTTCTTTACTGAAGCAGACATGGTGGTTGTTGTGTTTTTCCGTTGGCGGGAGGGGGCTCCGTTGCGGAGCAACGTTGGCGCGAACCCGATTTCTCCCTTTTTCTGTCGGCAAAGATAGCGATTACTTTCAACAAAACAAGAAAATTTTTCAATTTTTTCGGTTGACGTTTTCGAAAAACCGGAATCCTCGGTATTACAAAAACATACGCCAAACGGCGTTTTCCTTTTCATTTGCGGGTGTGAAGGGAATGAAAACCCGTTACACGTTTCAGAAAAATGTTAACCAAAACATCCGCAACATGGAAACAAGCATAGCATATCAGCAGAACTACGACATGAGCGCCGCCGCCAGCCTGTATCTGGCGCACATCGATTCCCATTACGGGATCAATCCCGGGGAGAGGTTCGGACCCGTCAGGATGGCGGAGAAGGCCGTAAAGAAACTGAAGGAAACCGTGAGGGGCGCGAAGGCCACGATAAACGACTTCTGGAACATCACCGTCTCCAAGAGGGACTACGAACTGGCGGTCCCCCGCTCCAAGGGACTCTACGACAACGACCTTCCCCTCGAGGAGGCCTTCAGGGGTTTCGGAGAGGGTAGGCACAACCTCATGACCCCGCTGGAGGTCAGCCTCGCGAACCCGTTTTCCGTAACGTGGGGCGGACTTCCCACAAGGCTCGAGAAGGGTGACGCCATCAGGATTAACGCCGTGGAGGTCGAAAACGGGAAAGTGTCCCTCAAGGTGAATGTGAAGTCCTTCGGGCCGAGGGAGGGAGAATACACTTTCGACCTTTCCGACATCTCCCGCAGGGACGTTCTTTCGGTGGCCGACAGGATCTCCATGAAGAGGGACGCCGTGGCCCTTTCCACCGCCCTCCAGTGGAAGCCCGAGATGAGGAACGAGGTGTTCAGGCAGTGGAAGGAGGATACGATCAAGTCTTCGTTCTACGGGAACAGCCGGGACTTCGACGCGTGGTTCGGTGAGACCATCGGCATCGAGTCGGGTTCCAACATACTTGACCATCCGCAGGCCCTTGAGCGCCTTGAGGTCGCTTCGCTCCGCAGGGTAGAGAAGGGCGGGCTCGGGTGTGACGCGGTACGCAAGCTTTCCGCCTACGCCACCGCCTATACGCTCAGGGAAGGGGCGAAGAGGAACGCCGCCCTCAAGAACGAAATCGACAAATCCCTCATCATAAAGACCGGCCCCGTAGGGACGGGAAGCCTTTCGGAACCGCTCGTTTCCAACCTCTTCAAGAACGATTACGAGGAGAAGGCGAACCCCATCTCCAACAACATAAACCGCAACAGGTTCACGCCCGTGGCCGTGAAGGTCGCTTCCGACAGCGTTTCGGGAAGGTACAACTCCCCCGTTTCCGTGGTCGGCGTCCTCGAGATCGAGAAGGACGGCAAGAAGTTCAGGGACAACATAACCGTGAACGCCCAGATGCTTCCCGTGGAGATGCAGAACGAGATCCGCAGGGGTCTTGTGAAGACCTTCCACCTTGAGAAGGAGCAGAAGACGGGACTGAGGAGGTAGGATGGAAACGAAGCTCCCCCTCCCCTGCGACGCCTACACGATAGTGCGCAACGGACCCCTTGAGTACATGGCGGTCGTGACTGCGCATTACCTTGAGGTGAAGCCCTTCAAGTACGAGAGGGATTCGGTTCCGAAAGCGGACTTCTCTCCCATCGAACCCGACGTGAAGGGACTCCTTGAGAACACTCCCGAGGAGTGGGCCTACGGGGTGGACGCGTGCCTCCTGAAAACATTCGGGAACATGGGCAGGGGAATCGACGCCTGCGTGGGCCTTTCGGAGGTTCCGCTCCTCGCGCTTTCCCGTTTCCCAAAGGGTTCCACTATGGGGAGCGTCGGGGAGAGCGTGGCGGTGGAGGCCATGAGGAGGTGCAGGGACGGCGAGTTCCACTCCCCTTCCGCTTGCGCTTCGCTCGTGCTTTCGGAAAGGTCGGACAGGGTGAGTTCGGCGGTCCGCAAGGTCTTGGACGACCCGGGGAAGTCGAAGACCAGGGAGAAGGGAGGATGGATTTCCGTACCCTCTGTGAAGGGTGTGGAGTTCAGGAGGGACGCGCTTTTCGTGGAAGCCCTCACAATGGCATACGACACCCTTGATCTGGACCCTTCCGACGGGCGCAGGGGGCACTTGGACATCATGGTGAGGGATAACCTCAGGAAGATGTCGGAAGCCGCTTCCCGGGGCGGGAACGTGATTACCGTGGTGTCTTCCCTGGAGAACAACATATCGGCCCTCCTTACGAGGGAGGAGAGGAAGACGTTCTCAAGGATATGCGCCAGGGGACTCGAGGCCGCCGTGGCGATTACGGACAGGAGGCGCGGCGTAAGGATGTGAGGAAAACAAGGAACAGAAAAAAAACGGTAAAGATATGACTGAAGAAGAGAAAGCGTACATGGAATACGAGATGCGGATGCTCGCATCGAGGGAGAGGGAAACGTCCCTCAAGGAAGCGATACTGGAAGCCATCTACAACGGGCCCATAGGCTACGACTCCTACATGTTCCCCGACGGGGACGTCATCGTGAAGGCGTCAAACTACCAGACCGAGGGCAAGGACAACGCCCTCACCAAAGGCTTGGAACCCTACGAACCCGACTTCCGCGACCTTATGGGAAAGACCGCCACCCTGGCCGGCGGGATTAAGTACAGCCAGAGCCTTCAGGAATGTCTGGAGCGCAGCGGGGACGACCTCGCCAAGTCGCTTGACGAAGCCGCCCGCAACGCGGGCCGTGCCGACATCTTCCTTTCCGCCTTCAACGTGAGGGCGGAAGGTACGGACGAAAACGGAAACCGGAGGGTGCAGCCGCTCGTTCTCGTTTCCTTCGGGGATTCGGTGGCCCGTCTGGCTGTCCTGAGGAATGGTCTTTTAGGCGAGAACGCCGTGCAGGTGTCTTCCGAAGTCCTAGAGGACATGTCGGAGGGGCACGGGGTAAGGAAAAGCCGGAACGCCCTCCTTTTTGAGGAATTCAGGAAGGAATACGGCGACGAGGCCGCCCTTTCACTCGGCAGGGTTCTCGGGGAGAGGATGGGAGAGTTGTACCCCTACGTCAATTCCGAGGGGGAGGACAACCCCATAGCGAAGACGGTAAGGGAGGCGAAGGAGGCCGAGGAGTTCAGGAAGGAGAATCTCCGCGAAGCCCTTACGGCGAGGAAGTGGATAGAGAGAAACGTCCGCACCCCGGAAGGGAAGGACCCCGAAGAGTATATGCAGAACTACATCCTTGAGAGGACGAAGGAGATGTACTCCAAGTTCGAGAGTTATACCCGTTCCTTCGAGAACGGAAACATATCGGAGGAAAGGTATGTGGCGGAATGTCAGGACATATCTGCGAGGATGTCACAACTCCATAAGGTGGCCGCCCTCGACCGTTCCCCGAAGGGCGTGGGTTCGAGGGTGCTCAGCACGATGGCCGAAATCGAGTCAAGGAAACAGACGAAGGTGGAGGAAAAGCGTTCCGAAAAGAAGGTACAGCAGAGGAAGATGCAGGGGCCGATGATAATGTTCTGAGTACCATATGCCGTAAATGTCTAATTTGTTTTGTATCTTTGCAATACGAAACGTAAGAATGATATGGGAAATGCGACAAGAAAGTATTCGTAAGTCCCATTGTTTACGGGTTCAGGGAATGAAGCAAAGGGAAAAGCCTTTTCGTTTGATTAGTGAATAAAGATAAGAAACTGTTATGCCGCAACCGACGAACAACACCAGATTTCGCAACATAGACAGACTCGAGGCTAAAAACATGAAAGAGGGCCTTAAAGATTACCCCGTGATCGTCCTCGTTGGGGCGAGGAGGACAGGGAAGTCCACACTTTGCGACGTGACTTACCCCGGTTACGACAAGTACTTGTTCACTATGGATGAGGATATCAGCGAGGTGAAGGCTGGACCGAAGAGGTATTTTGCGAAGATGAGGGACACCAAAAGCAACGGAATCGTGATCGACGAAATCCAGAATGTGAAGGAACTGATCCCGTGCATTGCTTACGACATGGAGATGAACCCCGACGATAACTTCAAGTTCATCCTGAGCGGAAGTGACTACAAAGGAATACTTGATGCCATCGGAGATGCTCTCGGAGGAAAGACACGAGTGGTGAACATGGTGCCTCTCACTTATCACGAGATAAAGGATTACGTCGGCAAAGCGGAGATGAACGAACTTCTCCTGAGGGGCGGATATCCGAGAATGTGGAACGGTTCCTTCAGCGGTACGCCTGACAGGTACATGACGGATATCGTGACCACCCAGGTGGAGAAGGACTTCAGACGCATCTGCACTCCTGCAGAGTTTCAGCAGGTGAGGGCGGTCATGAGGGTTATGGCGAACAGCGTCGGTTCCGAAATGAACTTCGACAGCATATCGAGGAATTTGGGTATCAAGAGGGACGTTCTCATGAATTGGGTGTTTCACCTTGAGGCCATCGGCGTAGTGTTTTCCCTTCCGAGGTATGACAGGACTTCCGAGAAGACGGAAACCTATCCCAAGAAATTTTATTATTACGATACGGGGATGTTGTGTCATCTCAGGGGCGTTACGACCATAAGAGAACTCGTTTCTTCCGACGAAACCTACGGGAAGGTCTTCGAGAACTATGTGATATCCGAAGTGAAGAAGCAGGTTCTTATCGAAAATTCTTCCGTGGAATTGTTTTATGGAAAGGGTTCTTATAAAGTGGGCGACAAAATCCATAACGGAGAATTGGACCTCGTGGCGAAGAAAGGTGAAAGGCTTATTGCTTTTGACGCCAAGAAAACTTCAAAGCAGAATTCGGGTCTCGAAGACAACGTGAAGCACGCCAAGGAGATTCTGGAGGCGAAATACGATGTTCCTGGGTTTGTGGTTTACGGAGGCGAGATGAAGAAAGAGCCGAACCCGAGATATGTAAACATGGAAACGCTCCTGAAGAAGACAAAGCAAAAGAGTATGGAACATGGATTGTAAAATACCGAATAAAACATAAAGGTTGTAAAAGTATGTAAATAAGCGACGAAGAAGGGCATCCCTCACGGGGTGCCCTTCTTACTACTAACAACTATAAACCCTATTATTATGATACTATGCGTAAAATTAGTCCACTGTTATGTGGTTAGATGAAAGTAACCTAAAGTGTTCCTTCGCAGGGACGCTCTGGATTTTTGCACCTATGGAAGAAACCAATCTTCGCATAGGCTTTAATTTTCACTGCTGGCCCATCATGGTCCTGTAGGCCTTTCCGTTGGAGCTCAGATCCTTCACGAGGTAGTACCATACGACCTCCACGTTCTTGCCGTCCACTTTCTTGACCGAATGGAACATGTCGGCGGGAGAGTAATCTTCGGGGGCCTTCCTTTCAATCTTCACGAACTTGGCCGAGGCTTCCTTCCCTATCCACTGCCTCTGGTGGTCGTAGATCACGGGACCGTCGGAATAGATGACCTTCGCACCCTTCCCCTCACCGTAGGGTACGGCGAAATTCGCCAGGGCCATGTCGGTATCGAGGGCGGCCTGCGCCTCTACGAGGAGGTTCTTGTAGAATGTGAGCTGGATGCCCTTCACCCTGAGGCCTTCGACTTCGAATGGGTGGCGGCTGTAGGAGATGACCTTCACGTCCTTTGCGGGGGAAGTCTCGCACTCCCTGGGGTCGAGCCTTTCGCCCGTGTAGCAAGCGAGGTCCTTGTAGGCTTCCTGCGGTACGGTCACGTTGCATATCCACCCGCCGATTCCGCGGAGGTTCATGCACCTGACTTCCATGTCGTAGTCGTTCTGCTTGTAGTCCCACCTCTTCTCCACGGTCTGTGCGGAGGCGGCCAAGGGGAGGGACAAAAGCCCCAAGGCGAGGATTCTTCTGAGGAATTTCTTCATAAAAAAATGCTTGTTAAACTTAAATTTTTATTGGTACCTACGGAAGACATCAATCTCTCGTAGGCTTTGAAAAGGACGAAGTCGCCCCCGCCCTTGCGACATTTTGCTGCGCTCTAAGAGCGCGTGTCCATAAGATTTTCGAAATGAAAATCTTACGACTTTCAAGTATGTATTGTATTGTTTCCGTTTTCAATCTTCTACATGAAGGCTTTCACGGCTGCGGCGAAAACGTCGTTCACGGTGAAGTCGCCGTTCTGTTTCACCTTCAGGAAATCCGAATATATGTCATCGGGGATCCTTATGGAATGGCTGCGGAAGGCGGGGGCGCTGTAACCCTTGGTCTTCACGACGTCCAGTTGCGACCACTCGACCACGATCCTTTCCGTGAGGGAGGATATCATCACCCCGAGGGGAATCCCGAAGGCCTTGGCGGTGGCGCTGATTTTTCCGAAAACTTCCTCCGAGAGCCTGAGGCCCCTCTGTTTCCCGTCCTTGCGGGCTGCCCATTTGGCGAAGTTGTACTTGAGGATGTCGGAGGATTCGGTTTTCTTCGCCTTTCCGAGGATGTCCCTTATGTCGGCCTCTTCCCTCTCGGCCTCCCTTTCCCTTCTGCGTTCCTCTTCCCTTGCCTTCTCTTCACATTCCCTCTTTTCCCTCTTTTCCCTACTCCAGTCGTAGTTTGCCGAGGAAGGTATGTGGTAAAGGGCGAGTTCGCCGAGTTCGTCCTGGACTTCATCGACCTTTCCCTTCACCTTTGCGTAGGGTTCCCCCGCGTAGCCTCCCGAACCTTCGTAGTATTCCGCCGCGAACATGAGGATTCTCGCCTTGTCGTCCCTCTTCCCCTTCCCTATCGTGTCGGTGTCGAACTGTGAGAGGGGGACGCTCACCGCGAAGATTCTCCCCTTTCCGCCACCGTCCGTGGCGACATTCACCATGGGGCTTCTGAAACCCGCCTTGTCCGCGGCCTGCACGTCGTCTTCCGAAAGGAAGGCGTAGGTCCTTACCACCTGTCTGTCCCTGCCCATGAGGGTGGAACGCAGGACGGGGAGCCCGTTGGAGAGGATGTTGGCCTTGTACTTCATCCTCAACATGCTCCCTTCCTTCGCATAGGCGTAAACGTCCTTCACTACGAGGGAACCCGAGCGGGGAAGGTAGTCAGCCGCTACGGCGGCCTTCACCCTCTCGCCGTCCATTCCCAGTACCACGAAGGGCTGTGCCTTCGGGGAGGGGGTCGCCAACCTTTCCCTGAGGGAGTCGGGACTCTCCCTTTCGGGGGAGGGCTCCCAGGCGTCAAGGGAGAGGAGTCTCAGCAGGACGTCCCTTTCGCAAATCGGTGTGGAGTGTTCCAGTATCTTGAATTCCATGTCTTTCCGCATTTCTGTTCCCAACCCTTCCCTACTGTCCGAACCTGACGGAAATGATAGAAAAGTAAAGTCGGATTTTCCAAACGCAAAAATAGTCAAGTTTCCACGTTTTTGCAAAAATCTTTCGGAAAATGCAATGGGTAAAACATATTAATTCTTTGGTTTCCAATGGTTTGATTTTCCGAAATATGGCTTTTTCGTGAAACTTTTTCCCAAAATGCGGAATAAACCTTAACTTTGCGATGTTCAGAAACTTTGATTATGGCAAAACTTCACAAGGCATTGGCGCTGGCGCTTTTCTTTCTCCCCCTGACCCTTTCGGCTCAGATGGACAGGAGCGCAATATACAAGAGGATACTCGACACCGAGAGGTTCACCAAGGGTATGGACACCCTCGAGAGGGACTTCTCCGCCGTGAACCCCTTCGTGGACACCGTGACGGCGTTCTTCATATCGAGGCCCGACATCTCCGACCCGAGGAGCACGGCGGTGGCTTGGGCGGAAACGCACCTCACGGATTCCTCCGACTCCACTTCCATGGAGAACTACACCTACGGGAGCATGGCGCAGGACCTCCTCGCTACGCTCCTCCACATGGGCGACGGCTATTCGGCCCCCGGGACGGCATACGACGACACCGACAAGGGTATAGCCCAGGCGCTGGCCGACCTGTTCGGTTACGAGATCACCTACGGTCCCGTGGTCAGGGAATGCGTGAACACCTTCACGGTGGGGAGCAAGAGGAGTTTTTCGCAGTATGCCAAGGCGAGGTACCGCAAGTACATGGGCGACTTCGAGGAGATTTTCGAAAGGTCGGGGGTTCCGAGGATGTGCGCTTGGCTCTGCGTAATCGAGTCCTGTTTCAACGCCAAGGCCCTCTCCCCCGCGGGGGCCTACGGCATGTGGCAGTTTATGGAAGCCACGGCAAGGGACTACGGGCTGAGGGTAGACTATTACGTCGACGAGAGGGAGAACCCTTGGAAGGCCTGCCAGGCCGCAGCGCAATATTTCAAGGACGCCTACAAGACGCTCGGGAGCTGGGAAATGGCAATGGCGTCCTACAACTGCGGGGTCGGCGGCGTGCAGTACGCCATGCAGAGGGCGGGTTCCGCGAGGTACGCCGACATCTTCCCATATCTCCCCGCCGAGACGAGGATGTACGTCCCTTCCATTTATGCGGTTGCCTACGCCGTGCTGGTGAAGGGCGACACCCTGTGATCGTTTCTTGAATGCATATCATATAGGATTAGTGTTATTACAAAATTTTCCGACCGTACCCCGAATGGGGTAAATTGCGGAAAACTTGGAAGAGGATGCCCTTAGGGAACTTTGAAGACGACCGCAAGCGCGGATTTCAGGAGGACCTTCCGGAACTCCGGAGGACGGTTTCCATGGAAGCCGTCCTGAATGCGCTCGGTATCGAAAGGACGCTGAGGCCGTCTTCGGGGGGTTTCACCTGCATATCGCCGTTCCCCCGCTACCGTGCGGGGAACCTCGTGGAGGAGACGCAGAACTCCTTCTCCGTGAGGATTTACGAGAACGGCGACATCTGGAAGGACTTCGGCTCCCCCGCCGTGAGGGACGGCTCCTCTTGGAGGCACCTCTCCCCCGACGAGTGCAAGGGCGACATCTTCAAGTTCATACGCCTTTATACGGGTTGCTCCTTCAGGGAGGCCGTTTCCAAGGTGAGGGACATCCGCGAAGGCAGGGTTCTCGGCGTTCCCGCGTGGAGCGTGGGTCCCGCCCGTTACGTCCCTTCCGAGGTCAGGGACGCCTTCACAATCAAGAGTACCCGCAGGTTTCCCTCCGACGGCGTCCTTCCCGACGAGAAGGGTAAGGGGCTCGTGGAATACAATGCGGGAAGGGGGATTTCCAACGCCCTCGCCTCCCGTTTCCTCGACATCGTGGAATACTGTTACACGGGCGACCTTGAGAGGTACGGGCTGGGTGCGGAGGTGTACGTTTCGCTCGGTTTCCGCAACATCGGCGGAGGTTACGTCCTGAGGGACGGCGCCACGAAGAAAAGCACATCTTCGCACATCTCCTTCATCACCGCCGAAGGCTCGCGCCCCGAGGCGAAGTTCCCTTTCCACTGTCCCGAAGGCGACATGGTTTACGAGGGGCTGCGTTTCGTGAAGGACGGCGAGATGAACGGGAGGGTGTACGTCAACCAGAGTTCCTACTGGGATAACGTCCCGTGGGACGCCTTCAATTCGGTTCAGGCGGGGATGGACTCCCTCGTTTCGGGGAACCGCCTGCAGGACCCGCTCCGCATAAGCGTAATCAGTTACGGGTTGGCGGAGAAGGCGGGGGCCCTTTTCGGGGCGGCCATGGTGGCGAAGAGCCCCAAGGTGAGGATGTTCGAAGGGATGTACGACTACCTCTCCTTCGTACAGAAGAACGGGTTGGACGGTTGCGACTCCGTCGTTCTCAACTCCACCTCCAACCTCAAGCTTGCCTTGCCGCTGGTGTGCAGGTGGAACTGCTCCGAGGAGCGGAGGGTTTCGGAAATCGAGTGCTGCTTCGACAACGACGACGCGGGACGCCAGTGCCTGGAGGAACTCAGGAAGGCCGTGGGAGACAAGGTCAAGGTCACCGACAGGAGCCGTGAGTATTCCAAGTACAAGGACTTCAACGAGGCGTTCCTTGCGGAGAGGGCGAAGAAGGCGGAAAAGAAAGTGGGATAGTTTTTATCAATATTCATACGGTTTTGCAATAACACATTAATCTTTAAACATTCAAGGAAATGGCACCAAGAAAGAAAATCGAAAAGGACGACAAGATCCAGAGGAAGATGGAGTTCATAGCCTCCGATACCGGGATGTCCCTTGCGGACCTCGAGAAACAGAGGGAGAACATCGAACACGGCAATCCCGTCAGGACGGACGAGGGCTTTGTCCTCTACCGCTTCGACAAGGACGGCAACGTCAAGAAGGGCAAGGACGACCACCCCTACAAGGTGAAGCTCTCCAACGAGGCTATCGCCGACTTCAAGAAGTATTTCGCGAAGCCCGAGAGCGTCGTGACCCCCCTGTTCGTGAAGAACATGCTCGACAACGACTTCATGCCCTACGCAAACGACATCAACCTCAAGACTTCCGAGGGTAAGGACATCACCGTGAACGGAAGGGCGCTCTTCTACGTCACCAAGGACAAGGAAGGGAAGGAGACCGTGAAGATGAAGACTTTCCAGCCTTCGATCCCCATGACCACCGCGGACGACCTCAAGGCGAGGATGGAAGCCGAGAAGGACGCCGCCGCCAGCATCCTCAACGGATTCTCCGTCATGCGCGACCCCAAGGCCATCGCAGGGAAGGAGAAACCCTATGCCGACGAGAAGGCTTTCATGGAGTTCTACGAAAAGCTCGGCCCCGACGACAAGACCCGTGACGCCGCGCTCGCAAGGGTGGACGGCTTTCTCAAGCAGAACAACCTCAACTGGGACAAGCTCACCGCGGAGGCGAAGAACTACGTCGTTGCGAAGCTCGCGAGGGTCAATGTCCTCGGCAAGGAACTCCCCGACGGCGTGAACGTGACTGCCAATATCAAGATGGACCCCGAACTGTACAACGGTTACATCAGGGTTCCCTCCAAGGTTTACGTCGACGGCACCAAGGAGAAGAGATATTTCGTCTGCAGGCCCTACGTCAACCAGAAGTTGGAGGACGCTGCAATCAGGGTGGCTTCCGAAGGCGTGAAGGCGGTTCCCGACTACCTCACCATAGGGAAGGCCGACAAGGACGGAAGGCTGGAGATCCCCTTCGGGGCCGAGGTCTTCAAACTTGACGCGACCGACCTGAGGAGTCTCGTGGAGACCGGCATCTGCATGCCCGTCACCTCCTACGCCGACAAGCTCGACGAGAACAAGAAGAAGATCCCCCTTAAGAACAGCAAGGGAGAACTCCAGACCAAGAAGGTCGGCGACAGGGAACTCCCCCTCTATGAGCAGTACAGCCACAGGGTCCTTCCCGAACTCGAGACCGTGAGCAGGGGCTTCGAAAAGAAGGACAAGGCCGACAACGTGATTCTCGGCAAGGACTCCCCCGTACTGGGCTCCTACTCGGTGAGGGCAATCCGCGACGTGGTCTACAAGGAAAGCCAGGACGGCAGGGTCTACACCTCCACCGTAGCCATCGCGGACTCCGCCACCAGGAAGGAGATGGAGTCTAGGAGGGAGCAGTTCAAGGCGACCGGCGAAAGGACCAAGGAAGCCCTCAACGGGAACTACGCCATCAACACCAAGGTGGGTGTGGCCGTGAACGCCGAGGGCAAGAGGACCATAAAGGACACCGAACTCACCGACGCCCAGTTCAAGTGCCTTACGGAGGGGATTCCCTTCGCTCTCGAGGCCAAGGACCGCAAGGGCAAGGACGAGACCTTCGTGATTTACCCTTCCGACAGGTTCGGCGAACCCTACCGTGTGCTTACGGGCGACAGGGCCAAGGCCTTCATCGAAATCAACGGCGACAAGATGAAGGACGCCCTCGAGTACAACACCAAGAGGGAAAGCGCCTCCAAGGGTAAGAGGTTCAGCGAGGAGGCCGGAGACTTCCTCCTTGACGAACCCGAGGAGAAGGCGGAGAAAGCCGAGAAGAAGGAAACCAAGAAGGCCGCAGCGAAAAAGGCCGAGGCCAAGAAGACTGAAGAGAAACCCAAGGTGAAGAAGGGCCGCAAGGTCTGACCCGCCTTCGGTGAGAGTACCGCAAGGTATGTCGTGAGCGCTACCGTTGAAAAGCCCCGGAGGGATTGGAACCCCTTCGGGGTCCCAAGAAGAAAAACCGGAAAATTATGGCTGAAAGAGACGAAGTGCTGGAGGAATTTCTCCAGAATTATCCGCCGAGGGAATACTCGCAGGGGATGGAGAAGAACCTCTTCTCCAGGAAGAACCTGAAGATGATGGACTCGATACAGGACGGGGAGACCTACCACAACAGCGGACTCCGCTGGTTCACGGGCCCCATCATGCAGAATCCCCTCCAGAACGACGGTGACGGCATCACCGTGAAGGACGCCCTGCTGAACCTCGTGGGGGAAATAGTGTTCCTGCCCATCCGCCTTCCCATCAGGCTGGCGGCCAACGCGCTCGGATACGCCCAACAGATGAACGACCCCGAACTCAAGTTCCGCGAGGAGAAGGAAAGGATGACCGCAAACGAGAGGACCCTTTACAACGACGAGTTCAAGGAGAGGCTGGAGAAGGACCACGCCTGTGAAATCAAGCTCAGGGGCGAGGCTTCCGAGTCCGATAGGTACGAAATAATCCCCGAAGGCCTCAAGGAGGGAGATAAGGGTCTGGAGGTGATGATATTGCACAAGGGCGAGAGGAAGGGAGAGAGCAGCGTTTCCGAGTGCAGGTTCGAAATCCGTTCCCGCGACGAGTGGGAGAGGATCCAGGCCTACATGCAGACCAACAGGTTCAGGGGACGTCCGCAGAAGGACAGGTTGAAGGACCTCCAGTATCATTTCGAAATGCGCAAGGACGGCGACACCCCGGGAATCTGGGGCACCATGTGCATAAAGGACAACGAGGAGGCCGCCATCATGATGTTCAAGGCCGCGAGGGCCATTGCCGAGAAGAGGGATTACGTCCTTGAGGAGACGACCACGAAGACTGTCCGTTACAACGTCAAGGCCAAGAGCGAGGCGGAGGCGCTGGAGATCGTGCAGAAGGCAGCCGAAGCGAACAAGTTCGACGTGAACGGCGACATCTACAACGAGAACGTTTCGAGGGTTCCCGGCGAGGACAGGTTTACGCAGGTCGTGGACAAGGCTTCGGGGAAGACCATATACTCAGAAAACGACAAGAGCCTCACAAACGGCCCCGCCGTGGTGAAGGCTCCCGACGGCACCTACACCGTAATGGTGAAGTCCACCCAGAAGCTCACCTACGAATGCGACGGGGTGAACGCCAAGAAGGCTTGGGAGAACCACGGGAAGGCCGCCGACATCGGAGCCCCCACCAACGTAAGCATAAGGCCCTACGACATCCGCAGCGCCAAGGTGTTCAACATACAGGGTATGAGCGTACCCGTCCTCAAGAGCGACGAACAGATGCAGGAGGCCCTCAGGGAAGCCTTCATCAGGAGCCGCATGGACACCGAGGGGAATCTCAAGATACGGACCAACATCCCCTTCGACAACTTCGCGGTGGACGGCAAGGCCACGAGGTACGTCAACCTCGACGAGAACGGGAGGGCGACAAACGAGGTGCACGAAATCGACGTGTTCCGCACCTCTCTCAAGGAGAACAACGACAAGACCTATACGGACAACTTCGGAGTGGAGTTCAACATATCCGCCGACGAGCTCCAGAGGAGCGAAGACGCCGCCGCCCTGAGCAGGGTGGAGATTTCCGTCACCCCGAAATACGAGGGCGACAGCATAATCGACTCCGACGCCGAGTGGGTGAACGATGCCCGTCTGGAGATGCTTTCCGCAGGGATGGACGAGGACACCTGTTCAAGGATGCTCACATACCTTACCGTAATGAAGGAGGACTTCAAGAATACCGATATCGAGGTGGAGATGCCGAGGGATTGCGAATCCTACCGCAACTCGGTTTCCGAAGGACATTCGCTCCTCGACGTGGAGAAGACCGCGGTGAGCCGCGAGAACAACTTCGACCCTGCTGTGGAGGACGACATGGAGACCCTCTACATAGAGGCGGAGAAGGCTCGCGAGGTGAGGGAGGCCGTCGAGGACATAGGCGACTCCATAGAAGCCTCCCAAGAGGACAAGAAGAGCATACAGAGCGTCGAGATCACCATGAAGGAACCCGAAGACGATCTGCACGACGCCAAGGCGGACGTGAAGGTGAAGCTCAAGGACGGCACCGAATACATGGCGGCAACCGACGTCATTCTCTCCGAGGACACGAAGGCGCTTTTGGAGGTCGGGGACCCCTTGGGCGACAACATCCCCGGAACTCGCAAGTTCTCGACGATGGACGAGTTCATGGACTTCTACAAGGATATGGACGCCCGTGGCGTCGTGAAGGAACAGGGGCTCGGCGACTCCTTTAAGAAGACGAGGGACGACGACCTCAAGAGGAGGCCCGACGCCAAGAAACTCTCCGCCGAGGAGCGCAGGCGCAAACAGAGGGAGAGGGCCCGCAAGAAGGCTCCCGCCAAGAAGGCGAAGGCCGCGAAGGCGAAATCTCCCATAGGAGGGCTTAGGTTGTAAATTTAACTAAAGCAATGTAACGGTAAATGAAGCAAAAAGTTCCAACTTCCATAAACCAACCTCTATAAGTTGGAGTAATTCATTGTATTGCTCTTCAAATAGAGCGTGAATATTTCGGATTTTTTCCGTCGCTCCTAGGAGCGTGAATTGAAATAAATCGGAGCGGGCGTAGGTTGGCGCTCTTCCCCCTAAAGACAGGGCGAGATGATATCTCTCCCTGTCCACTAAGAAAGAAAGCTTTTGATTTTTTATTGAGATATGGCAAACCCGAGAAACACCTCATGGCGCCCCGCCGAGGACGCGATATTCACGAGAGACGGAGGCAACGAGTTCCTCTCCCCCGCCTACAGGATGGGAAATCCCATAGCGACCCCCCTGGGGTTCATGGCGGACAACGTCTTCAGCTACGCCCTTTCGGCGAAGGTCGCCAAGGACTCCGAATTCCTTGATTTCTCCAACTGGAGGGACCCGATGCCCGTCAGCTTCGACTCCGACGGCGGATATTCCATGGAAACCTACACCGATGTTGTCGAATGGCACCTGAGGGAAACCACGAAGGACAGGTACACGCCCGTCCCGACCCTCGCCGAGGCCCTCTATCCCCCGAAGGACGGGAAGACTAGCATGGAACTCGCGAAGGAGGCTTCCGCAAGGGCGCTCTCTGACCATTATGCGGGTCTTGACGGCTTTGCCGCGAAGAGTGTAGCCGAGAAGATCCTCGACGTCGAAGACCTCCCCAACCTTGCGGAGGGCACCCGCAAGAAGTTCGAGGCGAACCCCGACCTTGCGGACAGGCTCGGCATCATGAAAGGTAAGGAGATTTACTACAACGACGTCGGCGCGGACCTCCGTTTCGGGGTGAGGCCCGACAGGAGGAACCCTTCGGTGGTGGAGGGTACGAATGACTACGGCCAGATACTTTCCCACCTCGCGGGACTTTCGAGGAACGTGAACGTGGAACAGGCCGTTCCCGACCTTGTCGTGCGGAGGCTCACTCCCGAAATGCAGGAGAGGGAGGACCTGGATGTCGTCAGGGCAGACAGACCGCTGAACAACATGTACGACAGGGTTCCTTCCCTCGACTTCGAGGCGCTGAGGGAAAGGGCCGAAGAGGCGGGGAACGAAAAGGAAACCCTTTTCCGGAACCCGTTCTCGGCAAACCCCTACGAGGGGATTTTCTATGTGGAGACGCAGGCCGAGGCCGTGTACTACGGCGAGAAGCTCCTTCAGGGGAGATCGGATTGGAGAAGCTACTTCGACAGGTACGAGGGCAGGCCCATCGGCGAGACGGGGAACACCGTCCATTGGAATTCGGACGAAAGGGCCGTCAGGACAACCTTCGGGGAGCAGTGGAGGGATTATGTGCGCTCGGCGATTCGCGGAGGCGACCTTGAGGACAGCGTAATTTTGGGTGAAGCCTTCATCACCGACGACAGTTACGGGAGGAGGAACCCTTCAAGGGGCGAGGCCCCGACATTCGCGGACGTTCTTGCGAGATACGTCGCCACGCCCGACCTTCTCCGGACAAGGCCCGTCACCCTTGCGGAGGCCGCGGTGGGCAGGGACGCCTACGAACCCGAGGAGCCCCTTGTCGGCAAGTTTTCGAGGGACGACCTCAAGGACGTCACCCGGTTCGTCGTTTCCGTAGGGGGCGACAGGGTGTTCGGAAAGGAGACGCTCTTCGGCGAAGACGGTGTGAAACAGAAAATCAACAAGGAAAGCGACATATATAAGGAAGCCTACGGAAAGTTCGCGAAGAGCCTCGATGCGGCGCTCGCCTCCAGACCCGAAAAGGTCCAAGTTGTCCTTTTGAGCAACGGGATGGAACCCTATTCGGAGTTCCTCAAGGATTACGTCAAGGCGAACAAGGGCCTGGGCGCGAAGGTGGAGGAGGTGAAACCCCTTCTCGACGGACTCAAGGGCGACTATGCGATAGGCAGGGAGTTCTCGAGGGTGAACGGCGCAATTTGCGCCCAGAGCGACGTCGTGGTGGACTTCGTGTACGGAAGGAGGGAAAGGGACGAGGGAGGCAACGACTACTACCTCGCCGACGATGCGGTAAGGGAGAACGCCGCCCTCCTCATGGTGGATTCCAGGGACAACGCCGACGAGATCCTCGCCGACGCCCTTGACGATTCCAAGGGGAACATCATAGCGGAAACGGAAGTGAGGGAGGAGGAGATCGCCAAGAGGCCTTCAGCCCTCAGGGACATAAGCGGACTGGGCGGGGACCCATCCAAGAGGGAGGACGTGCTCGTGGCCCAAAGGAACGACATATCGTCCGTATACAGGCCGCTGGAGAACAGGTTTTCGGCGGGACACGGGACGGAGGTGGACTGCATAGCGAGGGGGTTCTACTACAACCTCCTTTTCGAGACCACGGGTTCCGCCACCAAGGCCGCCGAAATAATGAAGGTGCCGAGGGGCGAGATGTACGGGAAGGCGAAGGAGATACTGGAGAAGATGAGGGAGCCCAAGGCCGGCAGGAAGGCTGCGGAGGGCGGAAGGAAGCCCGTGTACGACACCGCGGCGAAGAAGGAAGCCCCGGAGGAACCCCTGTTCGACGTGAAGGTTGCGGAAGGTATCCTCAGGGACGTCACCGTGAACGCCATCTCACTGAACCCTTCCTTTGCCGCGCTCGGCGACACCAAGGGGAAGACCATACTCTGCGAGGGTAAGGACGACATTCTCGAGTGCAGGCTCGAGGCGGTGGACAGGAAAGGGAAGAAGGTGGCCGAACTCAAGGGTATGAACATGGGCGGTTTCGTGCTTTCCGACATGAGGGACCTCCTTCTGGAGAGGGCCGGCGAAAGGAAGGTTGCGGAGAGGCCGAAGGTTCCCGCAGGGAAGTTCTCCACCCGCGATGAGGCCATCACCGAAGAGTACGCCAAGGGGAATCCCGGGAAGGTGTTCATAGTGCCTTTCGACGGGGAGGCCGGAATGAGCGAAGACTTCCACATAAGGGAGAGGGAGGTATACTGGAGCAGGGACAAGGAGGTGGAGCCGCCGACCAGGTACGAGGTCATGACGGGCGATGCGGTCACCCTGTTCCCCTCTTCGAAGGACAGGAAATACGACGTCAGGTTCAGGGAGGAGACCTCCTACAAGAAACAGGACTTGAGGGGTCTCATGAGGGCGGACAGGAACCTTGTCACGGGAGAGCTGGAGATGCACCCCATGAGCGTGAAGTTCGACACCAAACTCAATCGTTACAACTCCGATCCCGTCCCCGAGGCGAAAAGGTATTCCCGCAGGGTAGGCTCCTTTAGGGGCGACGGCGAGGCCAGGGCCGTGAGGAACGAAATCATAGAGGCTTTCGCCCAGGCGAGATACCTCGCTTCCACCTACGGGCTCGACATCTCCATACCCTACAAGGGCCACATGGAGAAGGGTAAGGTGAAACTCGACTGCACCACGCTCGCCGAGGAGTTCGGTCCCGAACTTTTCGGGAAACCCAATCTCCACGAGGCAAAGGGACTCTACAATGTCGTTTCGAGGGTTGCGAACAACACCCTCAACGGCGGTGACGCTCCCGTGAACGTGATTCAGGTCGCGCTCCCGCAGGAGGCTTCCGTTTCCGAACTCACCTATTGGAGGGACGCCCTTTCCGACGCCTTCGCAATGGCCGAGAGCATGAGAAGGAAGGGAATGGGTATGGAAGCGGGATTCGTGAACGGCACGTCCGAACTGGAGGCGGCGCTCCCCGAAGGCAGGGAGTGGGAGCCTTTCAGGAAGGAGGTGAGGAAGAACCTGTCGGCATACATGGACGTTTCCAAGGACAGGGAACTCCCCATACCGCAGATGTCGGTGATGAGGAGCGACAAGCCCGTATACATAAAGGACTTCAAGGAGGAGAACACCGTGATCCTTTCGGGGGCGTACATCCACGACATGGTTTCCGTACTCGGGCCCGTTCCCGTGAACGGCGGGGCTTCGAGGGACGATTCCGTGTATTCCATAGACCTCGTTTCCTCCGACGGAAGGCACGCGAGGGTGGACACCGTCGCAAGGTGCAGGGACATAACCAAGGGCGAACAGGAAGAGAGGAGACAGTACATGGACCTGACTTCGGTAGGGGGGAACCAGCTCGACACCTGGGTCATCCGCGCCGAGAGCAAGGAAGACGCCGAGGACTTCAGGGACGCCCTCGAGGCCGCGATGTACAGGGCCGACGGCATGAAGGTGTCGACTTCGCTCAGGGATGCCACCATCGACGACGATGACGACATCATATACGAGGCGAGGGAAAGGATGTGGATAGAGGAGAACGGCGATTACAGGGGCGTTTCCGACATTTCCCTTTTCCTTGACGAGGGCAAGGACAACAGTTCGCTGAAGGAGCTCGACTTCGTGGGTTCCATATCCAAGAGCGACAACTTCGGTTACAAATCCACGGGAGAGGGTGATTTCGTAGGCCAGATCACCGTGGAGAAGGACGGGGAGAAGCTCACCAGGGACATACCCGCGGGACTCACCGTCGTCACCGAGGCGGCTCTTCAGGCCCATTTCTCAGCCGAGACGGATTCGAGGGAGAACCACTTCTCCAAGAAGACCGCCGACGCCCTTGCAAAGTACGGGGCCATGGTGAACGAACCCACTCTCATCTACCCTTCGCTGGGCAAGGGAGAGAACGACCCCTCCGAGTTCATACGTATCAACGGGGCGGCCTACAAGGGAGTTTCGGTTCCCGAAGTGGACTCCGGGGAGAAGGCCCTCATGGAAAAGGCGAAAGCCGAGTTCGAGAAGAACGAAAAGAGGGTCAGGGAAAACAAGAAGACTTCCAAGGCGGAGAAGAAAACCCCGAAGAAGGACAAGAAGGGACACTCGATGTAGGCTTCCCGCGCACACGTTGCGCGTCCATATATATACATTTTTTCGGTTCTTCAATTTTTTTTTGGATCGGGAGGGTTGGAAGCCCTCCCTTTTTCCGTGCGCCCCGTTGCCTTTCCGGAAAATCCCCGACGCTTTTTCGGAATTTTCTCCAATGAATAAAATGGAAAACGTTATCTTTGCGGAAAGGCAACCAAAAAAAAAGACGCGACATGGCGATAAGGTATTCGGACCGCAGGGTCCCCAAGGCTTTCGTTTCTTCGGAAGCGGCATTCATAGACAGGTTTTCGGTCGCCGAGGGTACGGTCCCCGGTTCCGAGTTCGTAAATGGCGTCAGCGGAGAAGGCTGGCAGGCGAAGTGTTGCATTCCCCAGAAGATCTTCGACCGTCCCGACGGGAAGGGTATGGAGATTTTCTTCAAGAGCCACAAGCTGGACCATTCCCTTTTCGCGGGACACAAGGTGGAATACGAGGAGGTCGGGATGGAAGAGTTCCAGAACATAGACCTCTCCCCCGTCCCCGTCTTCGACAAGGACGAACCGTGGGGTTACCTCCCCATAGCCTATGTGAGGGTGAAGAGCCTCGGAAACAGGAACGTCCCGCTCGTGGTCTTCGCGAGGAAAAGGATAGTGGCGTACCTCAACCTATTCTACGGGAAGGACAATTCCGTTGTCACCAAGGGCGAGGTGGCCAAGGGGTTCGTAGCGTCTTCGGTGAATTCCAAACTCATCGCCCAGAGGGTGGCGGACACCTTTTCGAGATTCATGGGGCTTCCCGTGCTTAGCGGGAAGGAGGCTCTGCTCGTGAGGGGCGACGAGGGTTCCATACCGCTCGCCTTCAGAGACGGGAAGGTGTACGCCTGGGTAGGCGGCGGAGGGATTTGCTTCGACCGCGACATGAGCCCCTACAGGAGGGCTTCGGAGTTCCTTCAGGCCTACGCCTATGCGGCGGCTTCGGTGATGAGGGGCGATGTCATTTCCGCGGTGGACACCGCTTTCGACATGAGGAACGAGACCGTCCTCACGAGGGCGGGGTTCGGTTTCCTCACCGACATAAGCGACGACGAGTTCGAGAAGGAGGGAGGCGACTGGCTCCGCAGCATGGACCTTCCCGTGTTCCTTCTCGTGCTGGGAGGCGACATCACTTCAAGGGACCTTGTCTTCAGGGGCGAGAAGAAAACGCAGGACAAGAAGATGTAGCCTTCCCGTCCGTCTTCCATCTTCTGTTCTTTTTTACATCCATTTCCCTATTCATTTGTATTTATGAAGGAAACCTCTTGGGCCGATTTCGAAGGCAGGGGTGCGGCGATGGTCGCAGCCGGGCACGATGCGTTCCTGAGATACCTTTCGGGAGGCTGGGGTTTCCGGGAGGGGGACGTCGTCGTCACCCGTTTCAAGAGGAGGTGGTTCCCCGGGGGTGCGGCCTTCAATGCGAGGGTGAAGTTCCGCTCCCGTTCCGAGGTTCTGGACGTGGAGGGGACCGTCACCAAGGCCAACGAGGTTTCGGTGCAGGGCATGACGCTGCTCGGCAGCGGAGGGTACATCCTCACGAGGGTCGGATTCAAGGGGCTTTCCGACGTGAGGGAAACCTTCAGGAGCGTCCTTTCCATGATGGGGATTTCGGTCCCCGAAGGCGACTCCGAAGGCGGGCTTCCCTTCTGTTACGGGATGTTCGTTATGGAGGACAGGCTGACGCTGTCGTCCTGTTCCGACGTGAAGGCCGCCGAGAGGGGTGCGTTGTTGAAGGCTTCCAGGAGGGGGATGCTCGTGGAGAGGCTCGCCAAGGGCAGGTACTCGATGAACCTCACGATGACCGTTTCGGGGACTTCGTTTGTCATTTCATGCAAGAGCGTATGCGATTGGGACGGGGCCGAGAGCGTGTCGGTTTCCGTAAGGAACTATGCGGACGGTTCCTGTGAGGAGGTCTCCCCCGGGACGGGTGCGGTGAGGGAGGCCCTTCTGCACGTCGCGGCCCTCCAAAGGACCAGGGGAATGGTGTCGGGGGTGAGGTGAAATTCCACATTTCGGAAAGGTATTGAAAGATTTTTTGTAATAAAAATCGGCCTTGCAAGTGGTTGCAGGGCATTTTTTGTGAAATTTACATCTGACCTTTTCCGAAATTTGTTTGCAAAAATGTAGAAACTTGAATATCTTTGCAACTGTTTCCCGAAAGGAAGGCGGCTTATGTGTGGAAAACCTTCGGGAAAGGAAAGAAGGAAAACACTATTGGTTCAACGATAAATGGACGTTTGTTCAATTCCGATGGCCCCCAAGGCCGAAGACCTGACCGAAATACTGTCCTCCGTAGGATACAGGGTCATCGAGACCCGCCGCAGCGCGTTCTCCCCTTCGGGGAAGGACGGCTTTTCTGCGTCCGAAACGAACTCCAAGAAAACATCCGAAAAGTAGGAATTACAATCTTTTATGATATTTAATATGAAAGGAAAAGCTACAAAGATTCTCGCCGTCGCCGTCGTGGCACTCCTGTCCTTCGGGATGGCGGCTCCGCGTGCTTCCGCCCAGCAGTCCAACCCCGAGAGGGTGAGCCTCGGCGTCGACCTCGGCCAAGCGGCTTGGTTCGGCACCATAGGCGTCGACTTCTCCTATGCGGTGGGTAGGCACTGGACCACTGACCTGTTCGTCCGTTACAATCCCTGGAAATGGGAGAAGAAGGACGGCTCCCAGATAAACCAGAGGGTCTTCGCGGCCCAGGCTGGTGCGCGTTGGTGGCCTTGGCACGCCCATTCGGGATGGTATTGGGGCGGCGGCGTCCGCGGTTGCGTCTACAACCAGGGCGGACTCTTCAGCGACAAGGCTGAGGAGGGTACCGCATGGGGACTCTCCCTCGGTGGAGGCTACGCCCTCATGCTCGGCGGCCACTGCAACCTCGAGTTCGGACTCTCCGGATTCGCAGGAATCAAGAATTACACCAAGTACTCCTGCACCGTCTGCGGTAGGGAGGAAGAGACCGGAAAGGGCAAGTGGTTCATCTGGCCCGACGTACCTACCATAAGGCTCACATTCGTATTCTAAAGGAGGAGGCAAGATGAACACCATCAAAAGGACAATGGCGACTCTCGCGGCGATAGCTGCGACCGCATTCGCACTTTCGGCTCAGGACTATCACGTTTCCGTGAACTCTCCCGTGGGCCTCAAGGCACGTTCCAACGAGGACCCCGCGAAGGTTTTCGTTGCGGAGGAAGGTGACGACGCCCTCCTCGGCTTCCGCCTCTTCGTACCCAACGGGGCTATTCCCGAAGGCCAGATCCTCAGGCTCAACCCCGATCTCAGCGTGAACGGCGAACACAGGGCCCTCTCACCCATTCTCGTGGGCAGGGACGGAGTCCTCTGGAGCGACGGCACCTGGGGAAGTTACGACGAACTCACCAAGCTCGGCGGCAACAAGATCGATACCGTCAGCGTGGTGGACCCCCACCAGCTCAGGCAGTTCATAAAGAGGAACATGCCCTACGTCTACGACGGTTCCATGCCGCGCAACACCCTTTCCTACTGGGGAGTCTCCGAGAAGGAGGCCGTGAAGCACTACGGCAGGAAATACATTCTCAAGAACGGCGACAGCACCCGTTATCCCGACGTCACTGCATCCCCCAACGGAGGTTTCCGTCTTGACGGTGTGGAGAACGTGGACGGCGGAAGGATTTACCGCTTCATCTACGGATGCCCCGTTCCCGCGGGCAACAGCGTCGCCGACGTTCTCTTGAATGGTTCCCTCGGCGAGAGCGACGGAGCCAATCCCATGAGCCTTACCGCAAACGAGCCCCTCAGGTGGAGCGTTTCCTCCCCTTCGAGGCTTGCAAGCATACGTGAGAGGATTGCGGCGCTCGCCGACGCCAACGCAACCGTCACCGAGACCGACAAGTACGAGATCGTTTTCGCTTCGGGTTCCGCGGTCGTGAATTCCGCCCTCGGCAACAACGCATCCGAACTTGAGCGCATCCGCGAGGCGGCCCGCAAGGCTTCCCTCAAGGAAGGCATGAAACTCGACAACGTCGCCATCTCCGCATTCGCATCCCCCGAAGGCTACGCTTCCTTCAATAGGAACCTCTCCGGTCAGAGAGCCGCTTCCGTGGCTTCATGGCTGAAGTCCAATGGCATCTCCGTTCCCGTCACTTCCGAAGCGGGCGGTGAGAACTGGGCCGACCTCGACAAGTGGGTCGCTTCCAGCGGAATCTCCGCAGCCGACAAGGGCATATACGAGGACGCCAAGAGCGTATCCGACCTCGATGCGAGGGAGAACGCAATCAGGAAGATGTCTTCGTTCCAGAGCATATTCAAGGACGAGTATCCCCACCTTAGGGTAGTGAAGGTTGACTTCAACATGCACTACACCGACCAGGCATACGCCGAAGGCGTGAAGGCCCTTCAGGACGGCGACTACGGCACCGCCGCGAAGCTTCTCGCACCCTACGCCGACGCCAACACCGCGCTCGCATACGCGGGAGCCGGCAGGTACGACACCGCCGAGGTGATCCTCTCCGAACTTCCCGACAACGCCCACAACCGCAAGGTTGCCCAGCTCGTGGCCGACCTCAGGGAGGGTAAGTAAAAGAATGATTCCACGGTTCCCTCCCCTTTAGGGGGGGGGCGGAACCGGAAACATAAGACAAAAGCTACTGTTTATTTTTTTTCAACCAACTCAAAACAACGAAATGAGAAAAATTTCTTATGTAATTGCCGCCGCAGCCGCGATGATGGCAATCTCCTGCAACAAGAATGATTCTGTTGCCC
>Ga0181612_129083_pt1 | contig 58589 bp, 28 predicted proteins | sample HoacroProtozoa21_FD_119630 | JGI IMG/M metagenome (GOLD analysis project Ga0181612, IMG submission 119630) | Hoatzin crop microbial communities from Cojedes, Venezuel. Combined Assembly of Gp0051906, Gp0051904, Gp0051908
AGTCAGCAAAACTTGATGAATCCTATTACCTAGCTTTCTCTGTTTTCCCTGTTTCAACCAGACATGATTTATGAACCAAAATCAAAGTCTGGATTTCTAATAGTGGCATGTTTTTCTCTCGCCTTCTTTGCATTTTCTTCTGAATGGCAACAGGATTCAAAATAACTGATCAAAATACCTCTGATTATTAAAACAACAAATAGCTTATAGAACCTATTCACCAAAATACGCTCTTAAATTTCCTTACAGTTTTACCTCATCAAAGAGAAGGTTTAGCTTCTTACAAAGCAGTTCAGGGATGACTTGATAACACTCCTGAAGTACCAACGTGGAGCACAGAAGTATGATAGCAGTTGAAAAAGACACAAGAAGCAGTAAAAGCTGAATGGTGAAGTTAGATAAATTCAGATGAAAAATACACCTCCCCTCCCTTTTTCTTTTTAAATGCAGGCAGTTAATCTATGGCACATTATGCCAGTACTACTTGCAAATTCTGAGCACAGAAACCCTATACAAAGCAGAAACTCATTTAGGGAAGTCCTGTATATTCTTAGCAGGAAATACTGGCTTTAATAATAGAACAGGTCCATGGTTTTTTAAGATATTAAATCTGAACATCCAGCCTCCGAATCCATTTCTAGGATAGGATACAGATTCACAGACAGTGTGGGATGAGCTTTGTCTCAAAGCCAACTAGCTACCATATAAGCCAGTTACATGCTGTGCCTCAGTTTCCTCTTCCTAGAGAAGACAAGCCTTTCCTTCAACTATTTTCCAGTGTTTTAATGATTGGGATGCCCTCTCTGAGCCCACGCACTCCGCCCTACTAGAGTTCGGGTCTTGTTTCTCATGTGCAGGTATAACAGAAATAACCACAGTAACAATGACTACAAGAATGGAGAGGTTCCCTATGCTTATGGCTACTCCAATGGTCAATAAAAAAACAAACTGATTTTTCACTTCGCTCATTTACAAGAGCTGCAGCCTTCACTGGAAAAGTATACAAAGCCAAATAACTTTAATCAAGCTCTAAGAAAAAGATAGCAAGGTGTGACCCAAAGGTCAGAGCCACAGCACTGTCAGCTGCACACCAGCAGTCAGATGCATTTACGCTGTGGCTGCCCTTCAGTGGAGGCCTCTGGAAGTCTTACAGAATCATCTATAAATATTCAGAAGAAGCTGAATGCAGCAGCAGGCAAGAGCCTTTAATTTAATTTTGAAGGCTGCAACAGACCAAGCTTTCCAAATATGATGGAAGGGGAAGGCTCTCCTGCCCAAGAGCAGCATTGCTTCTGGCTCCGAAACCCCTGTGTTCAGACCGCAGTTCAGGGAGTATCAGCTCAGCAGAATCCTCTCTCAAACAGCAGTCAGAAGAGCACAGGCCTGGCACTTCCCCTCTGCTGGGTCCTCATAAATCTCATTCAAGGTAATGGGTACTTAAGAGATTTGGCACCTTGAGATTTAAGCAGTTGCTATTGATATTCTGGCAGCACATGGGATCCTGAAGTTTGCTGAGGGTTTTATCCTGGGTAAAGGCTGTATGAACATCTAAAGAATTTTTCCCCACCCCAAAAGCTGCAAATGGATAAAAGGCAAAGACAAAGGCACAGAGAAGTGAGGTCATTTGCCTGTAGCCAAAATCAGATCTGGGGGCATTCATAGGAAGCGAACTCCTGCAGGCTGCCTCCCCAGCTGCCGCCAAGGGAAGTGTTCCACAGACTTCAGCTTCGGTCTGCTGCTAACGCTGCTGGGAGGCTCTGCTCAGTACGCTAGGCTAGGATTAGCTCCATGGGAAATGCAGAGAGAGGAACAAAAATACACCAGCAACAATTAAAAAGGGGAAATATGAATCTGAGCTGAAATGAAAAAAACCAGCCACCCCACAAGCAAAATTCAGGGCATTTAATGCTGAGGATCTGACCATCTGCTAAGGTAAAAACCCCAGGACCTTTCTTGGTGTTATTGACTTCCTTCTTCTATACAATGGAGTTAAACTATCCAGAATCAACTATCCAAGGCAGAACTGGATGGAAGAGAGCTGAACTGCTGATAGTAGTTCTCCTTGTAAGAAACACAGAATGCATTTGGGTTAGAAGAAATGCTAGCCAGGACAAGATCATGAAGCAACCCATCTCCAGCCACAGCCAGAAGATGATGCTTGGGGAAGAGGACATGCAATAGAACTAGCGCTGAACAAAGCTTTCAAAGAGAATCAGGGCAGAGAAATATTTTGCTGCTTAAGGACAGCGCACCTCTGCAATGGCCTAATAGATCTTCAGCTAAAATTTATGGGCTGTTGCTCTCAACAGGGAGATCTGTGGCACAGTGTGGGCTTATGATTCTGAGCAGTAGTTCTGGGCCATCATATACATAAAGCTAAAGCACAGGTTAAGATGATGGATGGTGGAACATGATGGCCACACTGAATGTAAAAAGGATCCAAGTAATTTGTCGAGTGGTTTGCTAGCAAAGGAACAAGTGTGCTGACTGATAGTTATCTACAGAACAATTTCTTGTAACAAAGGCAACACTGATGGAAACCATAACCTCATAATGCTTATGCAGCTAGAACAGGAAGGAACACAACTTCAGCGATAAGCTCAGCCCTTTTTTGGTTCATTTCTGTTTCTGCCTACAGTCCGGTGGTCAGCCGAGGCTTGTCAAGCCTTTACAGACTGCTGAGCCCTCCGCCCTCTCACAAAGATGCTTTGGCTGCTTCTTTTTCCGGCATATTATCCCAAGTCCGCTATGGCCAGGCAAGAGATGTTTACCCATATTCCTGTAAGTTCGGGCTGTTACTTTGAAATCTGCATACAAGTCAGAGGAAAATGTGCTGACAGCAAAGAGGTTAACAAGAAGGGAGAAGCACATGTCCATGTGGTGCAATTTCTGATGTTCTCTTTTCAATGATTCAGATGCTGTGGCGTGATTTAGTATGAGTTGTGACTTCTCACATTTAATGAAGTGAAACCCTCTTGGCCCACTGTGAGATGTAGGCAAGGATGAGAACCCAGTAATTTACAGCATTTGTGACCTTATTACAATGTACTTTTTGCTTGACTGCTCTTCAGGCCTAACAAGACCTGTTAAAGGGCTCCATGGAATATTCGTCATTATTTATAATTGGATATAAAAGAGCTTTATCTGTAAAACATATATCTTAAAAATTGTAATTTTTAATAATTTTATGCTAACTGTAAAAAGTAAAGAAAAACAAGACACTCTTTAAGATCAATACTAATTTCAATGATGCTGATGAACGCTGCTCTTCACAGTGATAAACAAATAGTACAAGCTTTGGTAGACTGCCTTCTAAAGGGAAGCTAATTGTTCAGCCAGCATAACAATAAATACCCTCCAGGGGACTGTTGACTTGTTCCTCACTTGCAATTTGTAATGTGAAATGGTGTTTCCAAGTTACTAATATTGCAATCCATACCTTGGTACCAGTCGGGTGGATGGATTCCACAGTAATTATAACTTTTGGAAGCCTCATTAGAAAATATGTTCATTCTGCCAATTCATTTATGATCTAAGCTTATGGACATATCAGGCATTACGTTTTCTACCTCCTTAGGGTCTACTTAAGACTATTTAGTCCTTCGAAACACAGACTATCCCTCAGATGCATGTATGCACAGATCCTGACACGGGGGGGCTCCGAGCCCTCCAGTTCTGGGAGTCTTTAATGTTCTGGGAACCAAAACATTTTCAGTGAAATAAATTTCTTCAAACTTCAAACATTTCACAAGCTTGACTGTTTCAGCTAAAATTTTCCTGGAAGTTTTTTAGCTTTAGAGTCACCTTAAGGGGCAGAAAGTCAAAAGCAAAAAAGAACAGATGATTTTGCTACAGGCCAGGTGGCACGCGAACCAGTATTACTGTTTTGAATTCTTCCTCTCGGAATCATTTGGGATGACGCTTATCTGAGTAGACTCTGAATAGGTCTGAACCAGTCAGAATATGAAGTTCAGTTCAGTGAAGTCACTGATCTCCATCAGAATAAAGACCCTGACAGGGTACACACACCTTCCTGCACTTTTAAACCCAATGATAGGATTCATTTTGAAGTGAATTAGAAACCTAAAACACTAAACAATACTGGACAGCCACAACTGAGGATTTCTAAAAACGCCAGCATTCACACAGGAACTGCTGCTTGCCTACAAAATGGCAGACTGTCAGATAGTGCTCACGTAGCCCAGGATACATAGTTATACTTCTAAATTCTTATTGCCTCGATTGCAGCTTTGCAGTTGCAATAAAAAAAAAATTGCATCAACTTAAAACTGATTAGGTAAAGTCATATAGAGCTTAGTCTCTCCTAAAAGAAAATCTCAGTAATGAATCAGATGATACAGAAAAAATCTTCACTGAGCTTTATAATGCTTAGAATTATTTTAGGGCATTCCTCAACCGAGTTCATCATCTTTGTGGATTGAAGCAAGACATACGCACAGAGTCATCCAAGAATAGCTATTGGGATCACAACAAAATATACTATGAATCCTGTACTGATTACCAAGGAGAACTGGCCACAGGTTTTGCCTGATTCTTCCCTATTTTATTATGTAGGTTGGCATCCTTGGACCAGTCTAACACCACTTCACAAGCAAGAGACACTAATAAGCTGCATTTGCTCTCAACAGGTGAAAAAGATGATAGGCAGTTTCAGGATCTGTTTCTGAGCTTCCCCATCATCACTACACGGATAATAATGCTTCTCCTACACTGTAAAATGCTTTAAAAGTTTCATAGGTGTGTATGAAATATTGTTACATGCTGTATTATTTTTTTCAGAATAGACTGCAGCGCAGCAGCAAAAGGCTCTTTTAACAAGTGCTCTTTTTTCATATTTAGTCCGGGATTACACCATCTGCATCACAAAAGGGTCTGCATCTGCTCTTTCATTTTACTCTTCATCGCTTATCATGACAAAACAACAAAAAGATTGCAATTTCAAAAACTTATTCTTTGAACTTTTCTAATCTTTGCAACAACAATTTAACAAACGTTTTCATGTTTGCATCTATTGGGGGGTTTTATATCAGGTCACTCAGAGCTTTCATTTGATTGCTCTAGGAAACCAAACGGTTGCTACCCAATCTCTTTGCAATGTTCCCTATAGTGCAGCCACTCAGAGAGCTATCAAAGCTCCAGTGGAGGGCTGATAAAATCAATCTGTTAAAATCACCTATACAATTTATTTTTCCTCTTTTCTCGCTTTTTTTTTTAAATAAGAACGCCTGTTTATTATCCTGCAGCCTAAACAAAAAAAGAAATCCCCACCTGTACTGTATTACCACTTTGATAATGCAAGCCATATTGCTATATAGAACGTTTGCTTTTAAAGATTGAAAATTCATCTGTTATACTTGAGGTGTTCAAGCTGTGGAGCATATTGCAAAGGCAGCTCACAAATAGCTACATCTTTTTTTTTTCCTTTCTTTTCTTCTTAGCAAAGCTTTCTCAGAAAATGACTACTCGGGGATCATGCAAATCCAGCTCCTGGTTATGGCAGCAGCTTGTAGCAGCCGACTGGAACAGGAGAAAACAGATGAACAAGAGAAATACAGAAAGGTCTTCCAGCAACATGTTGGCCAGCCCTGCTTTAATAATTGCAACAACACACTCTACAGCCTTCTACAGCCCTTCTCCCCATGCTCTCTACAGTGTCAGTGTGGCAAAATGGGAAAGACTCCGCCAACCCCCTCCTTGCGAGCCCCCCCAGCATTTCAGCGCTCTGCTCAGGCTCTCCTCTGCATGGCTTCAGGCAGCTGGTGGTCAACAGCCAGACCATTAGCCTGCAGTTACCCACCCTGTGGTACAAGCAGACCCATTCCAGCTGTTCAATTAACCAGGCCTTTTGTCTCAGAGCTGACAGGCAAGGAGCCTCTGCAATAGCAACTTTAACACTTCGCTTGCCAACCTTTCAAACCAATAGTCAATATAATAGCTTCTGTACACAAAATGTGGAGTGCTAGATGTTTTGCTTTGTTAAATGTGTGAGCTGATTGCTGGTGCTTCACTCATATCCAGAAAGTGACACCAATCAACAAAGAACAGCACTGTCCAAGCTGCTTGCAGCTTGTGGCCTGTGTATAAGAAGTCTGGGAAAGCTGGCTTCAGAGCACGAGCCTGTTGTCAATCATCTCACACTCACTGTACGCTGCAGAATGTTTTAACAGTCTGCCAGCCAACGCAACTTCCTAAAGACATTGACAGTGAAGGTAAGCAAAAAACCCCCAGACTGAAGCCATTACACTTAAAAACAAATTCAACTTTTTTACACTGACAATAAGAAATCAGTGAAACAGATTATAGGAATAAGTGGTAAATTGTGTAACTTAGAGATTTTTAGGAGCAAGATCTTATATCTTTCTGAAACACCTGTTCAAATCCTACCACAAACTGCTGAAAAAGAGATAGGGCTCTAAGAGGACACGCTCTGGTTTGCGTTTCACCCAAAGTCAGCATAAATGAGGGTAACATAACCTTCTGGGCTTATGAAATTCACAGGACTGTCAAGACAAAAGATGACCGGTGTTTGTGCTACCTCTAATACCTGTGATTACACCGTTCCCTCATATAAAAGAATATTACTGAGGGACAGAGGGAAGTCAAAAGTGATCTTCTATTCTAAAATGAAAATAAGAATATTTCATAACACATTTAAAATAAATCAAACTTGTGTCCTTCAAAATGCCAAAGAGCAAAAAACTATGCCTGATTCCAGTTCAAAAGTGACAATATTCCAGAACCTGCCAAAGTATCTGATACCACTAAATTTCAGCCTGAAATTCTGAGTCCGAGTATAACATTCCAACCCTCTGGAATGGCCCAAGGAGCAACTGGTGAGCAGAAGATTTAACCTTTAATGATTCCTGAAGAAAGGGAAATAAGTTAGATAATATACTGGAAAACGCGCTTTCTGCACCTGGCTTGGGAGGAACCTTATCTTATTTTTGCGTCCCAGAAATGTATTCTTTCTACATGGTATTAAAAAGCGGGAACTCTGATAGCTGAGATCCTGATTTAGATGAGGCAGGTTGGCTCTGCGTGAATACTGGAGCAAAGTATCCCTTGTGTAAAGTAAGCATTGAACTTCCACGGAACTACAGTTGCTTCCAGCAGCCCTGGATACGAGGTCATTGAAAGACAGGCCTCTGAAGATTGAAGTTGTGCGCATGAATCCAACGCTATCACAGAACTCCACACTGAAATGCCACTGTTTGAGTAATCTTTTTCCCCTAATAGTCAGGCTTAAATTGGTTTAATTGTATGAGATATAGCCTTAGCAATTTCCTTTTGTGATTTATAGGATTAAAATCTGTTTTCCTGCTGGCAGGCAACAGTGTTTACCAGCCTCTCCTCTCCTGTTCCAATTTCATTTAAGCAGAGTGATCTGGCATTATTAAAATTGGATTGTTTCCTGATCCCCATTAAACAAAAGGTGATTTGATACCAAGTGTTAAAATATTATTGCTTTATGTTTTCTCTCTGTCCATCAAAACTCCAGCCTGCACTCTGCGGCACAGCAGGAGCTAATCATATGTTAAGATTCAGTGGTAAACAAAAAAGCCATCCAGCCTTGCACTGGTTTGTCTTTAAACGTTAAGATTTTTCTTTCTAGTGTCTGCTGCTCTTTTTTAGCAATACAGGACAGCAGAGAGGTAGACTGAATGTCCTGTCCCAAGACTGCTACCTGCAAGGAAAGTGTGATAACTGAACAACTCTCTATCCTTTCCATCACAGAACAAATGTCAGACAGCACTTGGGACATGACAGAGCCTTGTTTGTGTGATATTAAAAGGAGACAAGTCATAATCAAAAGACATACATGCTAGGCATGGTGAGACACAAGGAAGCAAACTCTGCAACCACCTTGCAGCCAGCACAGAGAGAAGGGGCATGGCAGTCCAGGAGGAAAGGAAAATCAATCTTCTGGTGTGACATGATATTCCTTTGATCAAACTAATCTTTTCATACTTCTCTTTCCGTTTGTTGTTGCTGTGAACATCTTTTGCCTTTGGGGGGAAAAAATGAAGAGACACAAATAGATAATACACTGGCATTTGAAATCAACCAACAAAGCACGAACTTGCTTAGGTGGAAATGGAAAGAAGCAAGCATGAGTTTAACTCCGCATTGATTTGCCACTCAGTTCTGAATCCTGTACTCAAGAAGACACTTTGCAGAGACACCGGAAGAGGAGTAGAAATCTATTGTAGGAGGGATGAAGGACGCGGTGCATAGTAAACTCTGTGGATTGATTCTCATTTCTTTCCTCTCACCACATGAATAATTTCCAAGCAGGCCAATTCAGAGTCAGCATCTGCTGGTGAACACTTACAACTGTTTCATTTTTTTCAAGAAAGAACCATAGGTGGGGTTTAAGTGAATCAAATTACATTTTTAAAGTCCTGAAAAGATACATCAACATGCTTACCTGTTTAAGGAGCTGTCAGCTGATTTAGCAAAGCCCTTAGAAGACATGTAATACAACTTCCAAGACTCCTAAATACCATCTTCAAAGAAGACTTAAGTAATTAGAACCCTAAATCTAAGAGTACCCATGCTTAATTTATATTATATACTTAAATACTACTGAACATATCTGTAAATAAGGAACAGTCAGCAAGATCTGCATGAGTGGAACACACAAGTTGCAACAAAAGGAAAGCTCCATACTAAACATTAAAGAATGGAAAATCTCTAGAAGACAAGTTCATTAAGTTCATGAAATACTCTCCCACAGGAAGTTACTGAGGTTCTTTCACTAGATGCACTCAAGAGAAAATTCAATTTAAAGGTAAACTGCAAAGGTTTGCTGAAAATTAAAAATTCACTCACGAGATCCTAGGAAAACAAACTACATTTGCTCTTTGTGTCATTAGGGCTGGATTTTACTGTCTGTAAGACAGCCATCCATTTCAGACTCTGAAGAACAGAGTCCAGTTCTCTTGTTTCCACCACTGAAGTGACATTGGACATTAACATGAGAGATCTTACTAGTTTTTAAGTCTCTTAGAAGCTTCAGACCCCAAATAAAAGGCGTTAAGAATGGTTTTACCATTTCTCATCCTTGACTTGTTGCTTAGCTAAATGATGACACATCAATACAGGCGCTATTTTTTCCTTTTTGTCTAAGTGCCTTATCGCAAAATAATGCACTATCAAATACTTCAGGTGTTGCACGCTCCACGAGATACAGCACAGGAGACGGGGCCATGCTGACCTTTTCAGTATTCTATATTGTGACTTGCTATAGTCATTTTACCCATTTCACTCTTTTACAGCTCCAGTGAGAGAGAGAGCAGGGTGGAATGGCCATCCCAATTAAAATGTGAAACGATGAAAGGGCAGAGTAGACCTTAAAGCACCATTCCAGGGAATACATTTGGGCATCAAAATACAGATGCATTCTCTGTGCCAAAGCCTGTAATGAAACAAGAAAAGGGTAGCCTATGGATTAATGCCTTGTAGGAGCCAGAAATTATTTTTCTGCAGGCAGGTATGCACAGACATGACAAACTTGAATACAAAAGCATGCAAACATGTCTACTTACACAAACCACAAAACAGAGTTTATGAAGTAAACCACAAAACAACAGAATGGGATAGGTGGGTTGGTTTGGGTTTCTTTAAATGTTCTGCCAGCTGCAATGAAGACAATAGTCCTTGTCCTTGTCCTTGAGTTGGTCACGATCAGCATGACCAGCCCAAATTCACTGAAGACACACTGATTTGTGCTGACTGAGGATTTGACTACCAGTAACAACATTAAATTTACTTCAGCCTTTTTGACATCAGCCTCAAAGTTGTCCTAAACCCTTGAAATTCCTGCAGACCTCTGGCTAACCATAGCAGCACACTTTGTCTGCACAGGAATCAGCAAAGAAAATCACACCAGTATCATGCCATTGACTCAAACACCAATACTCCTGATTTACATCAGTGTAATTGAGAATAAAGTTCACAGGCTCTGGATTTAGTTCTACTTGTGTACCTTACACAAGAAAAAAAATATTCAGACCTTAGTAGTACAATAAAAAAACCAGCATGAAAAACTCAAAAAAAAACCCCAAGAAATGAGTGAGGGTAGAGACTGACCTCATGTTTAGGGCATGATCGAGTTGTAATTCTGCCATAGATTTTTTTTCATTCCTCATTTAAACTGGGAATAACTAATTATTTTTTTTCCTGCCACCATTTGTCATTGCCATTTCTCTTCAGTCTGGGAGAGCTGCACATCCCCTTTATGTACAGTGTTGTGCCTCCTTTTGGGCTTCCAGGTACCGTTGTTTTGCAAATTAATAACAAGGGAATTGATATTTACCAGAAATGTTCTTCAATAACTTATCAAGCTAATACCAGAGCTCAAGATGAGCTTGTGAACTGATGCATAAAAAAAAAATCTAATCTTGGCAAATTAGATAATAAAGAGCAGTATTAACTATGTTTTAGATACCCTGTTTAATCTGCATTAAGAACAACTTTTTTAGCCTAATATATCTGCATTAAGTTTGCCTTCTTACAAATTTCCCTTTGAAAACAATCACAAGTGAGAGTAAATAAATAGTAAGGCAACTCCAATAAGAATTATATTGATTTATTTTTCACTTCTCTGAAGCTGGTGTTGATTCAAGTACTTATATGTAAGGCTAATTTTTGAGGCCTTTTTGCCAAGCAGTTTCAAGTTTCTTATAATTCCTGAAAATTTAATTTCAGAATTAGGGACGTTGTTGATATCAGAATATCTTATTAGCAATAAAAGTATATTACCTATAATTGAATAGCTTCCCAATTAACAAGTTGGAGAGCCAGCAAAAACAACCAATTCCCTCTGATGCATCCACAGCAGGAGGCATTTGAATTACCAGCGAGTCATTTAGCGTACTTCTACCCAAGTGATAAATAAGTACATAAAATGCAGAAGATTGAAATAAGCAAATATTAGCTCCATGTAAAACGAATGCGGGAAAGGTTTAACAATACGGGAAAAAGTACTGTTCACTACATAATTTCTATGTGACATACAGCCGAGTAGGCTGTAGATGCAAATGGAGAAGCCGCAGGCATTATTCTGCGATACCTCACAGCCTCAGCATCTCAGGACCACACGAAGGATGCAGCGGGCAGCAGTGAGTGGAGCTGATCTTCCCCAGCCCGAGCTCTGGACAGCAGCAGAGGATCAAATCCTCCCAATCCATTTGAGTTAACCCACCACCTTGTCCTTGCTTTTCAGCAGACCTTCACCAAACGAAATTCTGCCTAGGGAACTTTCACTGAAATTGGTAACATTAGAGTTGTTTAAGCACAGGGAGCGAGAACTAATCCTGAGATACTTACATTTTGTTTGTACAGACTCCTTTCATAATATTAACTCCTAAGTGTTTGTTATTTGAAGAAATATATCTCTGGCATTTAAAACGTCAGCTTTCATCTGTTGGAGCTAAATATGCATGGTGTTTTCACGAGTGGTGTGTAATTGGGTAATTCTAATTGCAAATCAGAATCTTTTCCTTCTTGGAAAACAGGTTTAAGTTTGTGTAAGGTAATGAAGCGGGGGTCTGAAGATCAGTCATGGAACAAATCGCATTAAGTGAAATCAGGCAGTTGTCTGTTCTGATTTCCTTCCCTGAACAAGCTTTATGCCACCCAGTCCCCATTGCTGATGGACTGTTATTATCTTTCTTGTTCTATGAAGAGACAAAAATTAAGTGATTAAGGAAAAATATTACAATCAACTTTCATTCATTCATCTCTTAAAAAGCGATGGTACTTCATCCCAATTTTTAAGTCCCTTTCGATAAATAACATGGAAACAGAAATAGGAAGGTTGTTGCTATGTAACTTACAGTATTGAAATGTATGAGGCACGGTGACCTTAGCCTCTGGAGATGATGTGCAAACTATTTATATGCACAGCTGTACAAATTGCCAGAGTTTAATGTTAAATTCCACGGAAAATCATCTCTGCTGTTCTGCTTTTGAGGAAAGGACAGGGTTTAAATATTTAATAGGCTTTCTTACTGTGCAAGCATATTTGGTATTACATAAGCGAGCAGCACAAATCTTTCAAGGCTCTGGCTTCAAGCATCTGCCAAGCTCGCCCATAACAAGAGTGACAGAGGTTCACCAAACCATAAGCAGCACAAGGTAACAAAGAACATTCGGGAGGTGCAGCGAAATCCCTTTGTGTCATCTGCTTTATTTCAGGACCACTTTCAGCAGGATTCCCTTCTCCTGCTACCTGCTCCAAACTGCTGCTGAATCCCTGGTGGAGTTTACCTTTCTCCCTATCACATACAGGTAAGTGATAACTAGATTTTCAGTTTTACAGAAAAGCCTTCAGAACTTCCTTGTAATGTTCCCAGTATGACGATAAAAATCTCTGAAAATCTCTTCTCGCTGTAGTTTAACAAACATCAGTGCAGGCCTGCTCAGAGCCTGGTAGTGCAAGCACATGTCTAATCTAATGCTCACGACCACCATCTAACAACAACAGGCGATTTTGACTTTGTACTGTGATTGAGACAAAATCTTTCCAAATAGGGGCAACAAGTGAAATAAAAATTCATAGTCCTATAGAGCTCAAAGTGTTTTGCAGTAGAGTTACACACTTTTTTTAAAAACAATTTTATAGACAGAACAGCAGAGGCATGGAGAGGCAAAGCAAGCTGTATGACAGACCAGTGACAGAGTTCGGATTGGACCCAGAATGTAGAGGGGTTTATTTCATTACTTTCCCATTGCAAAACTCTCTCCTAGGAAGCAGAATACAGAGGCAGGATCCAGCAATAGTCAAAGTCTTTACTCCTAGTAAAGGCATTCTGACTGAAGGGCCAAAGATGCACAAGACTATTCTCTCTGGCCCAGCAGTCCAGTCCTGTGTGTTCCAACAAAATTAAATGCCTTGACACTGCGACTTTCAGTTTCTCAGCTCCGCAGGAACCTCAACAACTGTTAAAGGGCTATCAGAGCCTATAAGCACTTTGTGCAGCAAGTATACTGGAGTTATGCATAAACACTCACACATTTAATTTCTTTCCTTTGAGGCCTTTTGATATATATCACAAATATTAATCTGTCGAATGTACTACTTCATTATTGTCCACAAAGTCACAGAACACAAGCTGAGACAATATTCAGTAAACAGAGATAATGGATTTTGCTTGAGACTTTAGACAAGAACATGGGAAAAATGAGAAAACTAGCTACAGGGTTAATGAGCACGCTTCCTGCAGGCTGCGTGGCGCTGGCATTTCAGTAGTGAGCAGTGTGTGTCGGAGTGCAATAATAAAAAACTGGTAGATGGGTAATAAGATATGGCTTCTTTTTGTTGTTTTGTCTTCACCGAGGCAGTGTTGTGGAGTTTGGAAGACATGAAAATTGGCTATGCGTTATGCATGGAAATATGCATTGCATCTCAGTCTCTGAGCCAAAGTTAAGTAATGAAGTTTGGGAAAGCTTTTGGGGTTTGTTTTTTTGCCCCTTTTTTTTTTTTTAAGTTTAGAAGGATTTCTGACTTTTTAGAAATAAAACAAAAGAACGTTTAAGTTCAATTTTTAAATGTTACCAAGTTTTATGCATTGAGAATTCTATTCCTCTGTTTCATGATGATTGAAATAGCTTACTGCAATACCGCGTGTAAGCAGCGGTCAGACTGAATTACTGTGATTTGGCTACTGATTCAGAGTCCCCAAGAGCACCAAGAGAGGCTGACAGTCTTTCAGGTGCAGCTTTTCCTTTCCCTGTCAAGTAGAACAGTAAATTCTTTGGGGTACATTCTACACTAGGGACGAAAAAAAAAGCAATTTGCCTTTTTTCACCCTCACATCTTACAATCCAAGAGAAATTGTATTAGACCAGCAGTACTCCCAAGAAGGCCTGAGGCTGCAGGCAGCCGTGTGGGTGAACCTGTCAGTGGCAATTCTGCTTTTGAGTCAGCACTATATCAATTACCAAGCATGATTTTATGGTTTGATGGACCATAAAGCTTCAGGCAACAAATTTGAGGTATGATCTTGATCATACGAGGTCATTAAAGATCCCATAGCACCACTTGTTTGCATCAGGCTATTCATCTTGTTGTCTTGGATCAATTTTAGTTCAGCTCTTTCAAGGTAAAATTCCCATATGCAATTTCTGACATGATATTCTTCACCTCAGCTGTTGTGTGGGAGCACTACGTCGTTAAAACACTGCAGAGTCACCCCAAAGGTACCCTTCCTCCAGTTGGTTGCAAAATACTGTACAGTTCTTATTTAATCTCCACAATAAAGGGATATTTACCTAAAAAACTGCTTATCTTTTTTTTACTAAGCTAGATCGAAATGAACATGAATGTTTATTTCCACAAGAAGTTATTTTGTGGAACTGTAATGGAAAAAAAATAAAATTAGTTTTTAAAAGGCCCTTTGCTGCATGAGCTTCTATGTAAATGAAAAAGCTACTTCCTGCTGACAAAGTTTTAAATAAAAGTTTCAGGCAGCTAGAATTAAAAACACTAAGCCCTCAGCATATTAAGGATCTTTATGTGCTATTGAAGCCTTCTGTAAGATTTAAAAATAGGCCATAAGTTATACATAATTCTTTCTATTGGTCCTTGGATTTGGACTTTGATTTACACCAGCTGAAATTTTGACCTGAAACAATATTCTTGAATAACACAGGGAGGTTTAATGCTTTAATAAAAAAGCATACCACAGAAAACTACAATACTTCATTACTGTAAAACTAGTCTAAACAAAAAGTATTTAGACAACCAAACACACCAGAAAGACAGAAAGAGGAAGAGACAACACTTCAACCACTTTTGTTTTGCATATCCAGAAATACTCCATATAGGAGACAAATAATTTGGGGCTACAGGCACCGAACAGAGCACTTCATAAAAAAGGAGAATATTTATTACTAGTGCTGAAGAATATGAAGTTATTTGAAATGTATAGACTTCATTCTTTTTTCAGGCCATAGAGATTCATATTGCTTACTTATACAGATAGTCTGGACAGATGAATCAGTCTTGGGAAAAAAGTTTAAAAGATTCTGCATTACTGGTTCTAGTGCTTTACTGAAAAGGAGTTGGGGGATTTCACCCAACACTGTTAGAAACATATGGGAATATACGAGGTAGCAAAGCATTTCAGATTTTTTTGTAATCATGTACATTCACTGGCTGTTATACTGGAGGATTGGATAAGCAATAAATTTTTTGAAGAGTAGTGGTTGCATTATGAGCAATAAGTTCAATTTTCAAAAGCTGAAGGGCATTTAAGAATACATGTCCTGCTGATTCTTGGCAGGGATTAAACCGTCAAATCACAGAAGCACTTTTGAAATTCCCACGCTTAAGCTTGAGTGCCTATCTTACAACTTAGGCTTTCATGAGCCAGAAATTTTTCTGCTGTATTTAGACAATTAGAGACACAGACAGTCACTAACGGAATTTTCAAAAGTTAAGTACATTAATGTGTCTCAAACCAATGATGATTAAATCCTAGAACGTACTGAAAATCCTGTAGATGCCTAAATACTAATTTGGGGACTTTTTTCAGTAGAGGTAGCTTTTACTTTACCTCATTTTAGCAAACTGTTACTCCATCAAATTTAGACATATATCCTCACTTCTGCATCTCCAGAGAGCAAGTCATTCATCTTCACAAACCTGTACAAGACACCCATATCTTACACATCTTGGAGATGCCAATTTCTGACCACTGTCTGTAGCAGGACGCCTCTAACTTGCTTGCATAGGATAATCTCACTTTCCCATGGCTGACATTAGCTGCGAAGAATCCCACCTTAGAGATACTTTTGCAACTAATTTTACTCATCCTACAAACAAGTCTACATACCAAGCTCCTTGGTGCTTCTGAAAACATGATTGGAAAACTTCATGTTGTTATTTCTCCTGCTGTTGAGCTATGGTAGCAGAGAAGGGAAGCTGGTCGAGGAGCCCCCCGTTGAACTGGGAATTGCTCATGCCAGAAAACAGTCCGTGCTCCAAAGAATGCATTATCTAATAGCACAATAAGAGAAAAATCAAAGCCTAGTTCTCTCAAAGGCAAAACACAGCTGGGCAGAGATCACTTCTGCGTCAAAATAAAGACTTTTTACATGTTAAACCTCCACAAAATGTGTTTTGAGTCTTCTGTGGAAGTCCCTTGTGTGTCTGAACCCTCCAGGGCGAATGCAGAGGCCCGCGAGGCGGGCTGCTGCTAACAGATACACAACGCTAGTCCTGCGCTTGTGCCCAGCCTTCCCTGCTTTAAGCACTTCATTGCTGACCCGAGTTGGGGGACTGGAGTGGAAAACACAGATACTAGTAAAGAGCTCACTGTTATTCTTCTGTTTTTCAATATTGCTTTCAATTTACCAAGGGCCTCAATTTCTCTCTTAGTGATGGTGCTTTAGGCACATTGAATTCAGCTCCTCACTTATACCTGCCATAGACCAGCATTAAACAGCTCAAGAAAAATGCTAGCATGATTCCCAAAAGCCAAATAAATAAAAAAACCATGGGAAATGGGAAACAATGTGAAAACAAGAGCCATAGATATAGAAGCAAACAACAAGGAGCAGTAAGACCAAAATCCAGGAAATGTGTGATTGCCGGCCACTTTTAACCACACTAGACATGTATCTGTCCATCCTCCTTCTTTGTTTATAATTTCAGAGCAAATCAAATACCTTCAGCTCCACAAAACAAGTGAAAACAAATGAAACGCCAGTTTGTAACAGTGATAAACACTAAGTGGCTGCAGTTCTGTGCATCTCAAACCCACTTTGAAATACACTAAGTCAAAACAAGAGTTAGTCTGACAGTTTCAACTTCGATACACATTTTATCCTATAGGAAGAAAGATTTTGTCAACATTGATCCCCTTTTCTGAAAAAAAACAAAAACAAACTAAAAAACACCAAAAGAAAATTAAGTAAAATGGATTTAATAGAATCAATTTCCTGACCCATTTCAACAAAAAAATTCCAACTGACTCCCCTTACAGCAGCCCATCTCTTGTTCCACAAATAGTTCCATTTATTTCAACAGAAGGACTTTTGTGGAAAAGTGCTACTGATTCCGAGCACAGCTACCACTGCTATCACCCTCACATCAAAAGGATTCCTCATACAGCAAAGCAGCACAGCAGAACTTGGCCGGCGGAACTCTTCGTGCTAGGTTTGCACAGATTTGAGTGACTCACCATCAGCAACACCCATCATCAGCCATTCCTGATCACATGGTTTCCAGGACAATTACACCTCCTCTGATCAAGTAGTTGTGATTTTAGTCTGTTATCATCATTCTGGATTTGATGGCCGACACCAGCACTACAACTTCAGCTATAAGTAAAAACCAAAAGGCTCATTTCACTGCAGGGTAGCCAGCTCAAGCAACGTGATGTTTGTGGCACTTTTTCATAGTATCCCAGTTTGAGAAATCAGTGCTTTCTCTACATCTGACAGCCTGCTAAAATGTTTAGTCCAGCAGTTGACATGCCTTCTATGAAACATTAGGTCTCAGGTGAGATACCAGCGGACTTCAGTCAGATGAACCAATAGGTGATGGTGTAGGGAAGTGAAACTATTAATACCTTAATACAACATAAAGCCCATTATAGATCCATTCAAAAATCAAAGTTTCCAGTGTTGAGAATTTGATACTGAGCTTTCCACCATTTAATCACATTTCTTTTCACAACCCACTTACAACGACTCACCTTATATTGAACATAATGTTATTATATTCTGAGGAACAAGTGGAGCTGAAACACTAACCTCATTAGTTCTGCGACGTTACCTGTCAGGTATACTGGCTGCAGCTCGACATAAGGTGGCCATGTGTGAAGAAACAAGGTTAAAACAAACCATAGCACAGAGGGAAGCTGCAGAAGCCAGAAGTGATTCTGTATATACAAAACCAGGTGTTGCTGGTTTGCCTGTGTCATGGTTTATACAGGCTTTTCCACTCCAAACAGATACAAAAACAGTAGGAAAACAGCATACATTGCAAGCACTGAGTGGAAACTGCATTCCTAGCACAAAAGCAAGAGCAGGAGGGAGCAGACCTTCCTGACCCTGACAACAAAGATCCAGAGCTAATAACATTTTTGCAACGCTTTGACAAGTTGATCAGAAATGTTGTGTTTGTGAAAAGGTTATAAAGAGGCCTGCTGGGCCCAGAGCAATCACACAATGCCAAGGCCTAATCAGATTAATCTTCTTGCTGTAAGGCATCAACCTTGTGGGTCCGATTCCTCTCTCGTATCTATTTTGCACTGACGTCTCACAGTGCAGTTATTCCTGGTTTTATGGAATAGTAGACTCAAATTTGACTTTTTCAGAGAACTAGGTCGAGATGAAATCTCTTCATAACTGCTAGATCCTTCACTGACCACAGCCCAACGTTAGAATTTTGAATACAGCAGAACTGTTTTCATACAAGTTGAAACAGATTAATAGGTGTGAGATTGCAAAGTGCTTCTGTCCAAATTACAGAAGACACTGCCCAGCTGCAGTCCTGCGTGCCATAAGGAAGTTTTAATTTTTCCTTGTGCAGCTTCAGGAGCAGTCACAGCTGGACAGCTGAATGAAAGTAGCACATCTTCTGAGGAAGTACTGTATCTAAAAACATCTAGCCATAGAGAAAGGAATTAAATGGAAATACTCTGATAAACAGTTAAGTAAATACAAACTTTTCTCGGAATATCTTCAGAACAAAGTGTTTTTCACCATTCTGTAATAATGAAGAACTAAAGAACGTCATTGCTTAGGAAAAGTCAGATGAGAGCTCACAACAGACTTGCCCACTTCATACTGAGACGTTCATTTTCAATCCCTCTCCTTTTTGCTTCCCATTAGTCACTAGTCCTTAGTCCACATTGAATATTACAGCCTTACTGAACAAAAAGCAGCAAAAAATGAATCTAATTCTAGAGTCAATTCATGGTCATATTTTATCTCAGCAACATTCCTGGAACGTAACAACCCCATCTGTGAAAAACACAGGCAGTGCAAATTATAAACGCAAGCTGTGATCCTATAGCACTTTGGGTCCTGTCTCTACAAAGCTATTGCAGCACAGGAAAAGAGATATGCAATAAAATTATAGATGCAAATAAGAATTTAAAAATGGACATAAAGGACCTAGTTCATAAAAATTTCCTTATTCAGGAACGTACATGAGTGTTCTTAAGTCAAGTCACATGTGTATATTATATAAGCAAACCACAAAACTACGGTCTTTTTAAAGGACAGCATCTTTTATAGTTTGTTTTTCTTTGCAGCTTCCAAGTATTAGGCAAAGTTACCCTCATTACACAAATGCTCTTGCTTTTTCCACCAGAACTTCTTGTTTGATCCTTTTTGGCTCCTATTCAGCAGCCATGCCAGATGTTGTAATTTGCACCTGTTTGGTTAGTGTTTGAAAAGCCTAGTTATTTTTAGGTTAACAGAAGGCAACATGTCTTTACTGCCTTTGATGAACTTCATTAATTTTTTCCCCACTTACTAACTCTTCCTAGTTGTTACCAAGAAGCAGAAAGCCATCAATGTGATGGAGCAGGTCAAAACAAAAGCAGTAAATATTGTAGCAAAATGGTGCTTAGCCAGTTTCTACCAGCTGAGTATTTGGTACAGTTTAACTTCGCCAGCTTAATGTTCATAAGATCCTTACACATGCTGTCACCACACAGACCAGGACTGGAAAACAGAAGATAACACATGGCCTTCATTAATACCCTCACTTTCTCTCTTAATATACAAATGAGGTCTTTTCCTCAAGCAACAGATGAAAAGCAGCCATAGGTGGGAAATCGGGTGTTTCTGACTACAGCAGCAGAGACACAAATAAACCTTTTACTGAGGGAGGAGCTTCCTCCAATTGCTTCACTGTTCTGGAAGGTGGAGTGGTGCAGATGAACGGGTACAATTACTCCCCTTTCTCAAAGCGGAGATACTTTGCGCAGATGGTTTAGAAGATTTATCACATCTCTGCCCAGGGCAGCACCTCGCAATCTAACCTCCTTTACTCTGTTGCTTCGCTGAGCTAATGAAAAAAAACTCCCTTTGAGCTATCGCTAAAAGTCACAAAGTGGAAACAGAAGACATACATAAGAGCTGGATTATCTATTGGAAATGAATAGCTAAATAACCTTGGGCTGGAACCCTCACAGGCAGAACTGCCCACAGCGTTACTTCTTCCCTCCCTGGGCACAGCTCCCTGGGCATTTAAACTCTGCCACACACCGCATCTGTTTTCAAGCTCTCTTTTCCCCTTTTCGTACCAGCAAGAATGAACTGAAACAAGTTATAACATGGCTATGGTGAAAGCAATCAAATGCTAACAAGTGCCACTATATTACTTAAATAGAAGATGAGAATTCAGAAGCTATCTCCCAAGGAGGAAGCAAAGTAAGATGCTGTCCTGGGCTGATAGAAATGCTCAGCAGCAAAGCCTTTTCTTTGAATCTGCCCAATTTTCTAATGATTTTTAATGTTGATTCATCCTACAGGGCTCACGTTCATATTTGGCTGGCTTCATGCAGCTGTACGTTCTCAGGGATGTGACCTTGCCTTTTTGGGATTCAGAGCTGGGTGGGGTTTTTAATGTGCAAAGATGGTGGCTTTTCAGGAGGTGGGAGTGTGGCTCCTATGGCATCTGCCCAGATAGTAAGGAGATAACAGTAGGGAAAGAGAGAGAGAGAAAATGAATCTGCTGCTGGGCTCTGAATAGGAAATGTGTGAGTAAATTGAACAAGCTGGGATGCCATAAATAGGCAATTAACATTCCGTTTGGCAAATCTGCACCTGTCAGAGCTGAAATGCTAAAAAAGGAAACAAAGGGGGGACATCTCTTAAATGAGGTCAGAGTCAGAGGACCCATTGTATGCTTCTCTTACTGACTTTATTCAGCCTGCTGGCTGCACATCATTAGCAAGAATTCTTACTTATGGAGGCCTGCAAATGTACCTCACACAAAATCTGTGAAATATTAAAATAGAAAAAACCCATCTGCATATAGTGCATCTGAACTGAACTCTGGTGAGGCTCCCCTAAGCCTGCATTAGCTGACACCTGGCCAAAGCAGTCTCAAATTGAGAATCTGGCATTTCTGCTTTTTGTGAGTTTTCAAGGGCTGATCGACAAAACACCTGCACTTGTGCAAATTCTGCTGACCTCTCCTACAGCATAGACGAGCATAAAAGCTTTCCTCACAGCCTGTACACATTAGCAATGCAAAACCTAATTATGACTGAAAGACTGCTGCCACCAGTTCCTACACAGTTACAGACCTGATGCAAAGTGTAAGCAAGGAAACTATTAACATAAACACCTTGTAGGGAGAGCTACTCTCTCACAGGAATCCTCTAAGCTCTTCATCAGCAAGAGATCCTTACTTTTTTCCTAATTTCCTTAATAAAATATTTATCTCAAAGTGAAGCTGGTGGGGCAAGAGTAGAACTGTGAATGGTTTTCAAGTTAATTTTCAAGGTTTTCCTTTCACATAGCAAAAGACTTTAGAAGAGAACCTGCTCCATTTCAAGTCCTTACGCTCACAGATATAGCGTACAACTTCAACAACATGCAGAGGGCCTGGCTGAGTCGGGCTTTTCTGCAGAATTTGAAATGACATGAAATGCATGGCCTCTTGGATCCAAACAACAGCACTAGTTTGATCTTGTATCTGTATGGCAAAAAAAATGTAAGTAAGGAGGGAACATGGATTTAATTTGTCCTGAAATTTCCAAAAAGGCAAAGAAACCTTATTTACTTGTTTATTTTGTTTGGCCTGGTTTTTTTGAAGCACAGAGCTGCCCATATAGCATAGGGATACAATCAGAGCCCTCATCACTTACAAGTCTGTCTCATTTCCTCTGCTAACCAGCCCTGTCAGACAAGAATGCTCCGTTCACCTCCTGGACTGGGGTGAGAGAAAAGTTGAGCAATGAGACATTTAAATGGCAACAAAAATAAGTGGAGCAGGACAGTGCAAAGCAGTCGAGGTAGGAAGCAAAACACAAGAATGCAATGATCATGACCTGTTTTCTCTCAGTGTTTTCCAATTAAAGTCATTTTTCTTAGGAAAAACCTTCTCTGTGGAACACGTTCATTTCTTCTCAGTATTCTGTGAAGCAAAACTGAAAACTTGCACAGTAAAACTTCACAGTAAAATTACAACCGATTTTTCCCACACAAAAATAACAAAACAGTCACCAATTTTCAAATCAATTTTCCTTTCACTTTTACTGAGATAAGTAGCAAAGTTATCATGACTGGAGATGGGGCGGGGGATTCCCCCCCCAAAGATTTCTAGTTAACCCTGACCAGCTCCTCTCTGAATGATCATGTAATTTCTGTTTCCCAGTAGCAGGAATGAAATCCTTTATGAAAGTATCCACTAATTGTCAGATACAACGGATGAACTCTGTTTCCTAACAGCTCATTTAGAACAAAGCCCTGCTTTAAGACCACGCTGCATTTCACAAGCACAAAGAAATGAGTTCACGCAGAGAGAAAACTCTTGCATTTACAGAACTGTCTTGCCTTTTCACAGGCAGTTACCTCCTTTTCCCCTGTGCTTAGGCATTAAGTCTGTTAACAGTGAAAGGAAATTTTTTCTTGAATTAGCGTGAATCATTCTGTCAGAGAATAGTATAACTACCAGTAATTTTCAGATCAATTTACATGACATTCCACTTATTTTGTGCAGTGCCATGTTGCCGTTCCACTTGACTGCATTCATTACATATGTCCTTAAAATTGAAAGTTTTCAGCTCTATGAAGCTCATATTTCCTGTGGTTACATATTGCAGTATCTCCTTCTCATCAGCTGCTTGAACTGTTCATTTGCATGAGATTCTTAGCTACCACAAAAACTCTTCTAAAATAAAAGATCTGATGGATCCTGGAAGCCAGCCTCCCTTGGCAGTAGGAGCTTATAGATGCCTTTCAGACTGTTATCAGGACTTTAAAAGAGTAACTTCTGTATATTTCCCAGTCACAATTGTCATGATTACAGCCACAGAAAAGAGAGAAGATACGAAAATTAAATCCAGGTTTCTTGTATTCTGGACCATTTTCTTAGCCATGAACCCACCTCTTCCATTCCTTCCACAGCACCGCTCTCCCACTCGCTGCAGATGAATTAATGTTTCCAAGGCTACAGAGCAAATCAAAGACTGAAATGGAATTAGAGACTGCGATTACTAGTTTGTGCTTGAAAGTCTTAATTTCTAGACCATGCAAATGGCTTCCAAATGGAAGCTTGACTAATACCATGCAGAAACTTAATTAACTGACAGGATCCATCTATTGGCTAGACAGCCAAGTGGCAGCATTTCTGCTACTAAATCATTGAAGGTGTAAAATTCCAGCAGGTAAACTTTAAAAGGAGAGTAAAGCCACAAAAAGCCTTTGCCATGAAAACGTTTCTCAACTTACATTTCACTGCCTGAATTCAGGGACAGTCTGGCCTATTTACATGCTCAAATAGCATTTTCACTGCAGAATCTGAGAACTTTCTACCCAGCACAATTCATGGGTGCCAGCAAACGTAACTGCCTTGGGAACTCCAGTTTAGCAGAGCAACATCTTGCTTCTTTTCCTAACCTGTTTTTAGCACTGGTGCACACTGCTCACCAGCTACATCGTTCTCTCCAACAGACAGCTGCACCTAAGAGGCACAGAGTTGAATACTACAATTTCTCAGCCTATGTTTACCTGTAACGCTCACCAGTATTAACCAGAAACTAGCGGGAAAAGCTTTCCAGGGTCACACCTGAGGTTCGCTCTTGCATTCTAAGTTGAAAATGGAGCCACAGGAGCTGCCAGCTTGCATGTGCCCAGCCTGTCCTAATCATGGAGTAAAGTATGCTTGCTTGAAACCACTCTCAATTTTGAACTAACTTTCATTACGTTATGACAGAGGAAGGCTGTGGGCCAGCTAATCTATAACCAGGGTGGTATAGGTTTAACCACGCCACACACTATTTGAGCTGGCTACAGCAGACTCCAGAGGAAGCACTCAGCTGTTTGGCAGCAATCTGTGCGAGCATATGCCGCCTGCCTCCCTCAAGAAGAGAGTGGGAGACCAGATGCACATACGCAATGGACCGTGCTGTCTTGAGCCAACTAGCTATGTGAACTTTTTCTAATGACTTCTGCATTTGGAATGCATTTCTGCTTTGCTACAGACCCCTACAGCCAAAAGGCATACACTTTATTTGTCTTCATTGAAAAAAATCTCTTAACTCTCACAAAAGCCCATATAAATATGTTCAAAAACACACACTTATTACAGTGGGATTTTAATCTAGCCTAGAGAGCTCTTTGCAGATTGAGTTTCATAGCAGGATATAGGGCAGGTCAGCATTATATTTCAGACAGATACAGAAGTAAAGCAGCTAATGGACTTGCTTGTGTTTACAAAATCAAAGACGGTATCAATGGCAATTCTGAGCATATCAGCTAAGCCTCCTGACCCACCATCACAAGGGATAGACAAGAGTACAGGAAGAACATTTGCTCTTTTCCACGGACACTTTACAGAAGTAAAAACTTCACTGAGTGAAATGGAGTTACTCTCCATTTCTGATGCTATAGTTGGGCAAAGACTGAAGCTTGATTTATACACATTGAAGCAGAAATAAATTCGTTTTCCCATGTCAGGTTCTATTAAAAACTGAAATAAACTAAAGCCACTGGGGAATTCTCCATCTCTTGATGCTTTTAGTCTAGATCAGAAATATTGAGTCAAACATAAGCTACTGGGATTTTGAAACATTAAGTATGCAAAAAATACTGACTATATTATACTAGAGAAAGCAGATGATATTTATATCCCCTACACCTTCCAGATCCATACAAGGAAATTAAAAATAAATCATAAAACCACCCTCAAAAACAATGACTGTACATATGCTCTTCCCAGAGGGACATAAAGAAGGAGCAGAAGAAAGATTTTCCTCATTCCTTGTTTCCAAATGAATTGTTCATCCAGAAAATCAAAATGCATTCCGCCAAATCTTTTCCTGGTAGAAAGCACCATGCACAACAGCCACCTGGCATCACACACTCCCCAAGTCTGCAGGCAGGGGACAAGGCACACTGAGGATGTCAGGAAGAGAACACAAAATTAGCACACAGGAAAAACAAACAGGAGTTACTCATCGTGAATTGTTAATAGCCTGTTTACTGCCGAACCTGTCACAGAAAACAGGAGTGCGTCTGCGAAGTCAGTAATTTATTTCAGGCCATAGAATTTGAAAGATAGTTAAATAATAGCTGGAAAATGAAAATACAGTTGAATGTGAAGCTAGTGGCAGTTTATATGGGGGATTCTTCAAAGAATAAGAAAAAAATCTACACAATCCCAGAACAGCAAGCAGACAAAGGCTATTGGCAAACTGTCCTTTAATAAAGGGTGAGAGAATTTGGAGTAATCAGAATGCGCTGCCAAAAGAGTCCTGGCTAGAGCTATGTCATCAAATCAATTCAAACAAATAATCTTTTAAGTATCACTAAGGTCCCAAGTCACAGACTACATAACTCAGTTTATTTTTAGTAGCTTATTTGCAGAGGTACAAATAAAACCCTAGTGTTTGGATAGTTGAAGAGGGAATTTATCTTACAAACTACTGTCACAATCTTTCTCTTCACCTCTACCTCAACTTAGAAATCAAATATTTACTTGGAAGTGATCAGCTTCAGGGGAGACAGGAGTTGCTTTCCATTACTGAATTTCCACAGGAGGAAGGTATAGCCACAAATATTGACACAAAGCCAGCCAAGCAAGCAGCAGGATGAGACAGAGCCCTGTGAACAGGACTGCAGACTCCAGCAGGTGTCGGAAACCTCCCTTTTGCCTGTAATTGGATTCCTGCAACTGTCAAACCTAAAAAACTTGGTATTGACATCAGTAAGCATGAAATATGCACGTGGGGTTCATTCTCCATATGAAGCCTGAACCATCTGCGCCTTCCACATCTGAAAGTTCAGCAAGGGCAGGACGATGCTCTGCATGGGGTGTCAGTTCTCAGCCGGACCACACTTCTGGTCAGCACAGCATCACTGAGAAAGTAGGAGACTCAGGTTGCTGAAAACGGATCTCAGCAGAGCGGACGGTTTGAGTTGGACCCTGCATATAAAACTAACTCCACATCACCCCTTCAGACTAGACGTCAAGTGATGTCAAAAAATATTTATTGCATGATCTTATATGGAAATCGCTTTAGTGACATGATACACAAAACCACAAATCAACCAACAGCGGGATTTAGACACAGCTTGCTGCGGTTCACTCGAAGGTGAAAACATCTAAGTAGTGCTACTTTTTTAACCTTTAAAATTCTTCAAGCATTTCAAGTGTGGGTATTCATGCAAAGCATTCAGTATATCTCCATTTATCTACACATCACTCATGTGCATGCATTTATATAACGTACTTTGAGCAATCTGTGTGTATAAAGTGTGTATCTTATAGACTCAATCTACTGATTAGCCTGTACATATTGTTGATGTATGGCGGTTTTATTTCCCTTTTACATGAAGCTTTTGGCTGTCTGCAACATGCAGCATTCAAAACTTCAGCAATATTATGAGTGTCAGAACTGTCAGGATGATTAACAATAGGTATTTGAAAAGAAAATAGTACGTAGTTAAGACTTGTTCTTGGAATATGATTTATGGAAGTTTTTATGACAGAACCGTGACTTTGAGACAAACACAGCAGACATTCAGAAATTTGAAACAAGTGGGAGTTTGGCCAAGCAGATTGATTTTTACTACAAAATTCTGTCCTTTTTATTTTGCAAAGTTGGTTAAAGTACATAAGGAACAATAAAGTATACTGTACTTCATATACACAAGGAACATTATGGGAGACCCCACCCCCAGATGTTACAAATCAGCCTATTTCTACTGAAGCACAACATATGATGTATAGCATAGAGTGATGATCTGTACTCAGGTATGTAAGCACGCTTACATTGAAAAGGAATTAGGAGCTCTGTTCTGAATCGGACATTCAAATCTGCCTCCCTTAGCCCATTTCTGGGCTGCTACAAGTCATGCAAGACAATCGACATGGGCAAGCCCGGAGCCTTCCAGATTCCGTGTCTCCTACAGCTTCCTGTACAAATGGCTTCCAGATCAAAAATATTTACAATGCCCTTGACACTCTTATTAGTGAGAGGAGCTAATCGAGATATGGTTGGTGCAGTTGAGAAATGTAAACCCATGGCAAGCAAGTAGCAGGGAATCAAATAAGCGAATTCCGAGCAGTGGTACCCTGCAGCACCTTTTTTTGGCTATCACCAAATCATGGTGCAACCGCCAAATTGAGAAAGAAGGATGTACATATTGAAGGAAATCAAGATATTTCACTTTGGGCTTTGCTCAAACTCTTTAAAACTTCCCTGCCATCCATGACTTTTCACACAAACAGCTACAGAACAGCAAGATTTGACAATAGAGTCAGGGCTTTTGTGAAGTGGACTCCAAGGATAACTAAGAGATCAGCAACTCAATGGCTTGCCAAAGTTCTGCAACAAATCTATAGCCCAGGTAAGACTTACACCTATGGGACTAATTCCCTTCTCAGTTACCCAGTTGCAAACAAGTTTTTTGGTTTTGTTTTGTTTTTTTTAAAAAAATCAATAAAGCTACTTAGATGTAAAAGTGAAATTAGTGAGGTCAGAATCAGGTCCTAACATCTGTTCTATTGATATAAATCATGAACAACGCTTCCTTCTCAGCACAAGCATAACCACATTTTTCCTTTTTGGAAGTGTCACTTCAGGTCGTAGCCAAACCAAGTGCTTTGCTGCCTCTGCATTCACTCGGGAAACATCTGATATTGCCTGCTGCTGCACACTGAGGAGTGTCTTTCCAAAACCAAAAGCGCATCATGTTTCAGTGCTTTTGCCCAGTTCACACAGGGAGGCACCCAAGCTTCTTCCACGTGCCATCCTCCATATTTTTGCTTCATGTGCTAGCTGCAGTGGCCAACTTTTAGCCCCAGATGTTTCGACCCAAGTTCTCTGCTCTTCTCTATTTCATGTGTCTGCATCCTTTATCACTTAATGCTGAAACATAACGTGCATTGCATGGTCTTTCTCCATTTCCCTCTCCTGCTTTCCATTCTCCTGTCCCCTCCCCACCATTCTCTTCTTCTTCCTGAACCCATCACGTCTGCAGCAGAAGTACAATTGGAAAGGGGATCTCAGAGGAGCTACCTGTCAGATGTGTCTACTTGGAGATCAGCTCTGGTGCTTAAATGCAGAAAGGAATTATTCCTGGGAGGAAGTATTGCTATATTGCTGTTAAGCATAGTAACTTTATCCAGCTGGTGAATATGACAGAAATCTATCAAAATAAATAAGAAACAAATATTAAGCTATCAAATGTTACCAGACCATTTGGGTAGCAAGGGAGAATAAGGCTCAGAATATGAAGGAAATTTATTTTGTAACAGATAGAGATCATCTATGTGTAAAAAAGCCTCAGAGAAATTGTCACAGATTGTTCCTGAAATGTCTACCTGCTCTTAATGCACCTCCAGGTAAAACACATGTAGAAATTAAGGTGTATTTTAACTACAATCCAAAGATAATTACAGTTTTAGGTCATTAAGTGATAGAGATGGATATCACAATATTACACCCTGGAGCATCCAGAAAAGATCATCTGCACTTGCTGTCATCTAAAATGTAAGATCTTGATGAATGACAGTTTACTGCCTTGTTTATATATGGTAGCCTAGCCAGATCTCTGCAATTGTATGTTTTAGCTCCCATTAGAAAGATTAGCTTTCCTGTGGGCTCGCTTTACACTCTTTGGACAAATACCTTACTGGTAGCTGTAGAGAAGCAGAAAATCCATTAGCTAGTGCAGCGTTTCACAAAGGAAACTTAAAGATGAACTTGCAAATAAACACTAGCAATTTTCCAACAAGTTTCCTATAGTATAGTACAGTACTATTTAAACAGTAATTACTGATATCTTGACTTTCCTTCTGTACTACAAAACATGGTCTAGCCCACACGCCCTTGTCTTTTTGGAGTTCTGTATAAGAGATTTCTGCAGAGAGGTACAGCAATGCTGCGGATGTTCATCTGCAGTGTCTGACTTTAGAGGCTGGCCAGCCATTCAGCTAGATGCCCATAAAAGAAAGATGAAAAAGAAACAAGTGTTTGATCCTTCAGGTGGATAAAGTGTCACTTCCTGCATCAAGAGAATGCAAGAAAAGCAACCACCTGTAAGACAAAAACATGCTGAAGAATAAGGAGAATGAAAAAATCTTTGGTCAGTAAACAAACCTAGAGAGAATAGGTTTTCAGTGTGTTGACAATGTTCTGGCAGTTCATTAATCCCAGCAAAATCTCTCCAAAGTTACTGATGCATGGATTCCATTTTCAAATTTCTCATTAGTTCCTCTTTATGGATTAAATGCTGATGTTCACGAATGAATGCACACAGCTTCAGCTGATGGATGTAATTGGGTTGTAATGGATTTTAGCTGCTGTTCCTTCTGATCTAGCCAATTTGAAATGCAGTATCAATGTATTCTCCCCATCTCTCTGTAGGGAATGAGAAATTGAAACCTACAAGATGAAATTTATCAACTTCCATAAAGTCTGCTTCAACCATCATAAAACTGTTAAACTTCTCATTATCATTCTACCACAGCTATTTCCCGAACTCTGGTCAGGCAGTCAAAATATTAAAGTGCATTTGAAATAAGTAGAGTTGATCCTTCAATATTCTGTGTGTCCTCAACATTGATTTAGGTGCTGTAAATATTACCAACCCAGGATGACATTAACATACCAAAAGCTTAACACCAGGAACATAAAGTGATATAAAAGGATTTAAAGGTTGCAGAACCTCCCTACAATTTTTAATATATCTGTATCTTGATAGATGAACAGATAGATGATTTGCTATCACTATGGGGCCAGTGTGCAAAACAGCTTTACACTTTCTCCCTTCTCCATAAACAGCATGTGCCTTGTTCTCAGCTTGCATTGATTTACACCAGCCTTGGCTAACCAGGGGAAGATGGAATTAGGTAAGAGTACAGGTGTATTCCATAAGGCAATGTGGAACACCAAGTGCATGGAAAGGTTCACACCAGGCTCTGAAAATTTAAGCATTACAAAAACAAGGATATTGATATCTTAAGGTGGGGGGAGAAACTGGGTCTGGCTGGGTTTTTTTTTTTTAGACATAACCTAAAAAATTGGCTAGAGTGATGCTTTGAGAAATCTCAGTCCAACTGGTATGAATCAAATACAAATCCTGAGTGAGATTCTTATAGGCATGTAGTAGCTACAGGCCAGTAAACTGGCAATAGGCTGTTCCTGGAAGGCAGCAATTCAGATTCTTCTACTGCTTTTTAACCACCAACAGTTTAACAAAAGGCTTAAGAGAAAAAATGCCATAGGGAAGAAGTTCTTTCCAACCATCCAGAGGTGGTCTCTGCAATGCCCAATATGAAGAATACTGACAGACTAGAAGAAAATTCACTCTGACAATCTGAGGATTTTAAAAGATAGTCAACTCACTGGCATGAATTTTCAGGAATCCGAAAGCCACAGTAACCCTAGGCACGCAGCGGCTCTGAAAAGTTGGAAACTGGGATGTCAATCCTCATCAGTGCAACAAATCATTTAGTGAGATGCATAACTTCCTACTTATGTGCTTGGGGAAGGGAACTGGGAGAAAGAAGAATTTAAGTTGGTTCTGCACTGGTCAATGAAAACAAGTGTCAGTCATCTAACTCAATGCTTTTTGAAATCTCGCTTCTCACAGTGGTTTTACTTACTGGTTCTCTTGCATCTTCATCTACCCAGAGAGACACACCTTAGTGTCAGTCACTGCCTTTTACCCAATCTATCCTGTGACAGGGAACTGCAAGGAAACCAAAGGCCAAGGCCAGCCAAAGCTGGGAAGAGTATTTAGGCAAATGGTCCCCCTGAAAGTTTCCTCTAATAAGCCCCACACATGACTGAAGAACATCTCGTTGTAATAAAATTTCTCCAAAAGATGAAGATGCATAATGTTTTTTAAAAACAGATTCAGATTCTTAGCTTCTAGAACCCCACAACTATAGGCATCCAGTTTTGAGAACACCGCACTATTTGCACATAGAACTACACAGTTCCATGTTGTACAGGAATAGATTAGGAATGGTTTTTTGAAGTTTGGCCAGCAGCATCATCTGAGCTGCCTTGAAAATCTTATTACTGTACAAAATTGTAAGCCTCTGCATATACAACCAGGTCCACACAACGCTTGCATGCTCCTTAAATTTGACATTAGCAACAAAACTTGTGAGCAACATCAAGCATGACAGACCCCCCAGCCCCCGAACCAAAGCTGTTTCATTTTTATTCACTTCACTTGCCTTTGCATCAGGCCCTATCAGCTGAACTCATTGCAGCTTTCCAACCTGCCAACTATCTTCCCTATCAGCTGCTGCTATGACTGAATCCATCCTGTCTGCATCATTCTCTTCCCCTTTCAGATTCCAGGCCAAATTCAATAACGGTTTTAAGTGAAAACTTGATTATTGACTTCAGTGGAGTTGCTCATGCTTAGAACAGGGATGAGTTTGACCTGCTCTGCCTATTGCTAGCCACAAAATCCCAAATTAATTATAAAAGCCCAGTAAGACAGATTTTAAATTTCTTAGTTTTACTACTATGATTATTAGACTATTCATTTCCATTCTACAAGGTACTTAAAGACTGGCACCTCAACTAAATTATACATCTAGGGCATGTGAGAATAACTCTCCTTACCCTGCCAGCCAATACTCATCTGTCACTTTCTCTCACAGAGGTAGTATACCTGCTTGCTGTGCTTAGTTAAAACAAACTTCCTAGCTGATTAAAATTTTAGTGAGACCATCTACAAAAATGCTCAGAAATATAATCTAATCCAAAGCTAAGTTTCAGCAAAGCACTTAAACATAGGCTTACCCACCTAATCAAAGGGAACAAGCTGAAGTTAACTATTTAGATGTTTTTCAAACATTCAGTCTTAGTCACGAAGTTACATGACAGCATTGAGCCCTAAGCATCTTCTACCAATATCTCCTAATAATTCGCACCACTAATAGATTCCTTTACCAGGCTGAGTTCAAAGAAAGATCTTTGATGTGTTGGTCTGATGGTATATGTAAATGTGTGTGAATAGCACAGCCTTGTTGGCATAGAGTGTGAAGTGATCAGACATATTGTGATCTTTTTCAGGTACCAAATCATTCTTGCACTTTTTCATTCTGATCAGAATGGCAAGTGAAGGGTTCTACGCACTGGACAAGGCAAGTGGGATCAACAGGCTGCCTTGTCAGAACTTTGTTTTATTATTTGAATTGCTCTAAGATGCCTCCATCTATACAAGCATTCATCAGTAGTACTGCAATGAAGGTACACCACAGATGCGTTATGTAAAGCAGACTAAACAGCCCTAACACTAGTGAGGACTTACACTAAGTCTTTCCTGACAGGAATGAGTTTCAAGCCCTGTCACATTGCACAATAGATTATATCTAAGTCAGTATTGCCTTATTTTAACATACAGAACCTTAAACCTATAACCTCTCCACCACAATGAATATTACAAAGTGGAAAGTAACAGGATGTTGAATGTAATCCATAAATATTATGACAATAAAGTACCAGTGGGAATTGTAAAAGTACTATTTACCCTCAGAGAAAAGCAGAGATGAAACAGAGCTTGGGCATTTGAGAAACTGGAGATACATGTCTTCGGTTTTCCAGTTTCCCTTCCTACAAAGTATTTTAGAGTTTTCCTATGTGTTTGCACCTGTAACAGGGCACACGAACTTCAGCTTGACACAGGCTTTATGTGTTTTCTGGCTCCATTTCCTGCTGAAGGGGGGTGCTTTAAACCATGCATGACTTCATCTCCCCCATCACCTCAGAGGCAGCAGCCAGCTGTCCCACCCCTCTTGAGTGGAGTGGCAGGGCAGGGAGGAGAACAGAAAGTAGCTACCCAAGATCAGTAGTAGAAACTCTATACCAGAGACACTCAGCAGGTAAGCATGGCTCAAGTGGCCAGTCTCCAGACACCACCCTTCAGAACAGGGAGCATGTTTGTAAAACGCACAGGGGCTACTTTGTTAAAACCTGACTGGATTGGAACCTACTGTGACAGAGCTGCAGCAAAAGGCTTGTCTTGCTGAACCCGAAAGACAGACTCCTCAGCGTGTGCAGCAGCAGGCAATATCAGATGTTCAGGAAGATTAACAGGCTGTGAGCCTTCATCTAACTCAGATGTGCAGTGCACAAGCTGTCACACCCAACAAGAGCACCGGGCTCCCAACATGCTTCTTCCCTTACCATTCCTTAAATAGAAGACTGTAAAAAAGTGTGATTATGGCAAAATACTCATACAGCTCACCTATTAAAATATATCACACAGCTTAGACATCTGTCTTGACAGAAGATCATGCCACAGGTTAACTCTGGTCCTAAGCAGTATGCTATCCAAGAAGGAGCGACAAATTTGAACTTTCTCTAAAGCAGTAAAATCTCATTGGTGATGGCGGCTTGTGCTGTACTAAAACCGAAGTTGTGTAAGAAACCATCCACTTCCTTGATGGCTATTTGAATACAAAGGCCTTCTCATTTATTATCACTAATACTTACTCTTCCAAAAACTGCTATATACTCTTAATTAAATGATTGCAGTCCTTTTGTAGATTATACATAAATCTTCATTTGTTTTCTTTATTAGCATTTGATCTGGTTTTGTTAATTGCATAAATGTTCCCCTCAGGCAGAAAAGCAATATAGTTCAAATGAAGCAGGGTTTTTTTGTTAAGGATAGTCAATTTGATTAACATCACTGTCAATATGATGAATGAAAATTCTCTCAAATGAGTCATCCAATACCTTGAAATCATCACTGGAATATTCATGTCATTAGGACACAAATGATAAATTCAATCTGGAATCATGTTGGCCTGGCCAAAGTTTCCCTTAATTTTGGGAAATATAGATGCTTTGTCTTGAACACTTTTTAATTAAGTTCTTAGATATTTTAATTTCCCTGTCTGATACACAAGTCTTCATATTCCTGTCTCAGATTTGTCAGAATACTTTGCCTCAGCTCCATCAAATTGCTGTCATGACTAAAGAGAGCTCAGAAGCCCTGAATCTTAAGGCTTCTGTTCTTATTCTCCTACTCAGTTCAGGATCAAAAACGAGGTAGAATAACACATCAAGTTTAGAACAGAAAATGGCCCCCAGAAGCTCTAGACATTCATTTACGTGTTCAACTATTGCTACTTTGAAAGAGCAAAGACAAAAAGACTGAAAAAAAGAAAGCAGGTGTGTGGTGAAAGGTGGCGATTCTTGCGCTTTCCCAGAGTACTGCTGCATTACTTTCAGTGAGACACTGCATAAAATTAATAACCACGTAGAGAGATCTTCCTCCCTTTTTCTCCCTCTTTTGTCTTTTTAATTAAATATTTCCCACTCTTAGTGATACTGCCATTATTTTACACACTGTGTGTTCATTAGAAATGCATTTACACTTATCACATCTTGATTTATCAACTCTTCATTTCCATACTCTAGATTAATATGACTTGCAATAGAACATATCTGACAAATTCAGAGGAGCCTGTGAGAGAAGACAAAATATCCCCAAATGGAATCTAAGAGTATGTGTGCATATGTATAATATATATGTATCTACATATATGCAGCAAAGTTAACTGAAGTCCTGAGTCCTAGTAGATTGGACTCAAATTACATATTAACCAGTCCTGTAGACAACATCACCATGTCCAAACTTCAAGTATTCAGTACAGTACTAATATTTACCTATAGCTTTCCTGCCCCCCACAGCATGCAGTCTATTACTCAGACAACACATGCCTTCCCTTATCAATATTAAATCTACAGAGCCAGAGGCCTGTTCTGACTCTGTTGTATAGGCCCCACACCACCCACCCTGTTATTGGTCTCACCTACTGGAGGCATTTTCTACCAGCTTCATACTTAACTTGGGCTAATGAACCTGATGCATAGGTCTACAGTAGAACCTCACCCTGTACAAAGACTTTTGCATAGAGTGTGCTTGGCAAGTATAGCTTCACATAGCTTCTACTCTCCAAACATAGTAAGGTTTCAGTGGGGAACAGAGGACTTCAAGTGTCCTTTAGCCTGCCTAGGAACAGACCTACAAGAAATTAACACTAGGCAGAGGAGTGGGGAAGATGATGAACACCTGGTTTGGCAATGACTGTGATGTGGAACTGCCAGGACCTCTATCAAACCTTATCACAGGCAGGCTCCTTGCACTGCGCATTCAGTCTGACAAGGGTATACAGCCTCAAAATCAATTGACAGAGCAGGGAAGAACATTAGACATCTGCAACCTCCAGACACTCTGCAGTGACAAGATTTGTCACAGGGCAGAAATGACAGCTATGTAACAACAATATCTTATTGATATGGGCTTCCTGAGCAGTGATGGAAGAAAGGGTGAATGCTTCTGACAGCAAGTGAGTGCAGTGTATGTTGAAGGCTTGATGGAGCAAGCAAGGCGACAAATGAAGTGGTACAGGAAGAGACACAGACATGGCACATCACAGATAAAGATGTAAGTAGGTCAAGCATCACTATCTCAGGATGGTACAGACATTTTGGCCTATACAAAACAAGAGTCATTTGTTATTATTTTGTTTAAGCCCATTAAGCACACTGGCTGCCTACTAGCAAAGCTATTTGAATTGAAATCATACTGATGATTCCATTGCTGAATGCTGCATTTGCTCTACAAGGTTATTAATTATGCAACCAAATTGACAAAGATAATAGCATTCACCTGTCTGCAAGTGTATTAGAAGACTGCAGAGTTACTAAGCCACAGCTGCTTATGTTAGAAAGATGACACACACTGGGGCTGTTTGTTTTAAATAGATGAACAACAAGTATATAAAAACATACGCAATAGTGAGCAGCACTGAAAAAACACACAGCACACTTCTAGGTACCTTTCTGCAAAACACAGAGAATGTTAACAAGCAAATTAAGAAATGCAATTAGCATGTGAAATCATTGTTACAGTGTATTAAGATACAGACACGAAGTAAAGGTGATTATGTTCATGCAGCCAGTGAAAACTTGCTGCAATGGTAAACGCAGGATGTTTAACAAGTGTATTTCCAAAGCATCTACCTGCCTAACATGCTCAGTTCTGGTTTTCAGCCTTTGTGGGACACTGAAACTTTAGTGGTGAATACAGATCTGTCTCCTTGCAGTCACTGACAAAGGATGCCTAAGTATCTTTTAGAAAATCTATTAGGAAACATGGATCAGATTATGAATGGTACACTTATCTAGCACCCTTGTATGTCTACAGAAATTTGACACTCCTACTTCCAAGGAAACATGACTGAGACTGGAAAAAATACTGTTTGATTTTGAAAATAGGTCCAGTACTTCAATGTCTATATTGCTATTGGCATTACTAAAGCTATTGATAAACCAAGCAGAATTCAGAATACATGGCCAAATGTTATTACTTCATTGCTTTTAGACCAAGAGCCTCTTTTTAGAGGTGCTTAATTCATTTGGAGCCCAAAGTTTGTATAACTTCAGTTATACACTGATTAAATTCTAAAGAGCTGTAACACCTTTCTAGGCAGAAATGCTGAGATGACTAGGATAAATCAATTGGGAATATTTTTTCTGCATGTCATAAAACAGCTTTGCATTCCATACAGTCCCAGGGAGTTTTTTGTCCAAATGGATTATTCTTTTCATTAGTCTTCCATCAAAGTTGGACAAACCAGCCAGTTGTTTTTCCCATGAAAGTAAAATGCTTAAAATAACTGTTGGTAGAAACATTAATTCAAAGCCTATTGTCTTTGCTAATTAGCATATTAAAGGAAATCAGCTAGAAGAAAATATCAGTTTGTTAAGAATCAAGAACCTTACCTCTTCCTCGATGTCACACATTTCAGGGTTGAAGTGTCTAGATGCCTGGATGCCCTGAAGACAGCTGATTCCCCAAGGAAAACGGACATTGTAAACAGTAACAGAGGTCTAGTACCATAATGCTAAATGGGCAGTTTCGGTAAGTGTGCAATTAGATTATTAAATTTTGACATAACACATCAATATACCCTAAATAAAGCAGAGTGATTTTAACACACACTGAAAACTCCAAGGATTAAGCAGCTAAATACTTAATGATCTAAATGCAATACCAAGGAACTTGTAAACTTACCTTTCCAGTTGTCTTGTGCTATCTTCTGTCCCATCACTGTCCTTTCCATAAACATATGTGAGCTGCTTTCCATCTGTAGGTTTCTTTAGCAAAAGCCATTTACTTTTTCCTTTGAACCAATCTGCTGCTGATAGTAGAGATCTGCAATGAATAAAGTGAGACGCTCTGAATTCCCAGCACTGCATGTTGGGCATTATGTCGAATGCTTTTGCACAGCCACTGAAATGCACACCAATAACCAAAGCCTGTTTGGAAAGTGCAGAGAATGTACATATTTTCTATATTTGTTTGAAATATTGTATCAAGAAAAATAAAAGCCTCGCTTTTTATACATTTACATTTTCTACTAACATTGGAATGGAAATTTTAAGCAACTCCCTCGTAGCTGAGTAAACTTCGACCACATGGCTAGTTCCTCAGCTACTATAAAACTGCAGGTTTCCATGAAATCAGAGAAGATTTGCTTATTTACATCAATTGACATGGCCTTGGGTTTGTCCTCAAAATTATATACATCACTGCAAGTCATTTATACCAATTTGCTTAGTTCCATATGAAAAGTGTAGTGATGAATCAAAGTGCCTTAATAGCAGAGCCTCAGTGCTTTGAAGGCGAGGTTGAGCTTTGCTCTTCAGCAAAGGACCATTGGATTAGCGATGGCATCAACAGCATTAAAGAGTTCTATTTGCTAGCCATACTCCTCCTCAGACCTCTGTTACTTGCTCAGGGCAATGGATTTGGAAATTCAAAGCATTGTTGATTTAATCCAACCATTATGATTTAAAACACATCCATTTAATCAATGGATATATTTTCAAAACAATGTGTTGTTTTATAATCAATACATATGGCATAGAGAGAACTAAGCCCCCTCCCTACCACAGTCACAATCACCCAATTTTGGAAGTCAGATTTATATAAAACCTCTCCCTTCACAGGATTCCTTTTCTCTCTGTCCCATGTGCACAATAAATAGGTGGCCCTTTTGCTAACAGAAATAACTGTTGAAAGGAACTGGCACTACAACAATAAAGCTTTTATCAGCATTAGTTTAAATAGTGACTGAAATCATTCCAAAAGCAGATTGCTCAGAATTCAAAGGACATGGATAATATTTGTCTACTGAAAATGCAGGCCCTGCTATCAGTTAGTAATAATGATGTGTACAAGAGGAAATAATATGTCAGGAAAGAGACATCCTTCTGCTGTTATCCAAGGGTGTCATTACAACCACCACACAGTTTAGTAAGTTAATGAAAGCAAGCATTTTACCTTTCTATTAGAAATTTGAGTTACAGTTCATAAAGAAACCATTCTCTATTTTTAAACAGCCACCAGTTTGCAGCAGTTCTATTTAGAGGCTGATTATTCAATTGAAGCTGATTTCAGAATGACCTCATTGTAGTCTGCAAAGATTTACAGTGGAGCTGTGCACAGTCACTGGGAACTGATGACTTCATAGAACTGCAGACATCAGTTTTCTCATGCTCAAAGAATTTCTCCAAAATCCCTCTGCTTCCTTTATCTGAAACAGGACCCAGTCTCTTAAAAACATACGTGCATGATTCCCATAGATATCAGCAAAGGTTATTATAGTATTCCACTACTTTCAGAGAAAGAGAATAATAAATTAATGGATTTACCCCAATGTAAGCAAAATCAAGATCTGGCTCCATGACATTTCATCAGCATTTCTTTTCTACCATGACAGAGACAGATGGGTTTTTTTGGACAAGGGTTTTTAGAGAAAGCAAAGAAAAATACATTCGACCCAAGTTTTACAACAAAGTGTCAGGCAAAGGTGGGGGAAGCAAAAAGACAAGCATGTATAAAAAGGAATCTCTTCTTAGCCTAGGCTACTTGTCAGACTAAGAGCTTCAACTTAGAGACGTCAGTAGTAGCTGAAAGTCCACACTCAGCTGTTGTAAGTGTTCAGGGAAAGATGCCTACGCTTTGGCTGGAAATTCTAACACATTTATGCATAAAAATGTGTTTTATATCTGAAGACAGTATGTTGCCAATATCTGCTACTTGACAAAAATACAACTCATCTGCAGCAGGATTTCTGTTCAGCTTTGGGGCGGCTGTAGCTGCCTCTGAACCGCAGGCTGCCCTGCCGTAACAGCACAGGGACAGGCTGTCACTTCAGACCAGAGTCACTGGCCACCAGGCTGGGGTTTGCCAGCTCTGTGTTGTCCAGCCTGCGTGGCAATCCTTCCTCTCTGCTAAATCCCTCGTCTCTCCAGGCCCCTTAGGAACATCAATATGATCATTAACAATTATGTAATGTCACAGAAGAGAGATTAATAATTCAGACTAAAGGTATCTAAGATTTATCACCTTGTATGTATTGTCTCCAGACAGCATTGGGAAGCTGTCATTGGAAGGCACTAAGAGGTGAAAACTAGAGCTTTGTACTGCTTACAAAACAGTTACTCCTTTCTCAAGTGAAACCAACTTACACTTGGAAATATACCTCGGTGTTTATCTCACAGCAGCCTCTAATGCACAGAAATGAAATAATTAATTCTTGGGCCCCTAAGAAGCTGCTTGCTGACCCTATGAGGACTAAAAATACTATATACCTGAAACAACGTTCCCAAGGAAAATCTCTCCTGGAGGCTAGAGCAGACACTCGGATAACTAGAAGCACTAGAGACCAGTCTGGCAGGGTTCAGATCTGAAGTCTGAGAGGCACATAAAAGGAACCTGCATTGCCTGTTCCAGCACCTCATGAAGGATTCCAGCGAGTAGGGCTTTTGATCTAAAACCTTAACTGCTAGCCTCATTTTGGGAAAGAACGATAAATGTGAGATTAAACACAGAAATTAGGGTAAATTAATATTTGAATGGTTCACAGCAGAACTAAATAACAGCACATTCAGCTCAAAGAACTATACATCGAAAAAGCTTTAATAAGCCATCGTGCCATTAAAAGTGAAGAGTAAAGAGAAAAGCTAAAGAAAATGCCACAGGTTCTTTCATGGTGTACCACTTTTACCTGCAAGGAAGAGCTGGGAATGATCTTGGTACACAGGATAAAGAAAGGTTGACACATCTTTACTGTTTATATCTGAGCTTGGTCTGTTGCAGCCTTCACCACAGCTATTGCTGTTACCAACAGCAGAACTAATGTGATGGGTGCTGTAATATGCATTTCACCCACAAAAGTATATTCCCTTTACTCCTTAAGGTGCAATTTTGGGTGGGAAGACGCATCATTACGTTTTCATATATTTACAGATCATGCCCTCAGGCAAGGAGAGAACCCAGATCTCCTGCCCTGGTACAGTCAAGCAGTATTTAGATCAGAACTGCAGCACAACCTCATTAGACCTGGTCCCTGCTCTACAACTGATCAAAACAGTTTTCCCCGTGAAACCAGGATTTACAGAAATTCACATAATTCCAGTCTGGGATAATTTTTAAAGGCCTCTAAACCCAAGGGCCAGTTATTGGTTTCATTCCTACAGGAAACAACTCTGAAAAGGAGCATATTTTTTGGTGCATCTTAGGTAACCCCCACCAGACAAACTGATAACCACCAAGCCCCCCTGAACTACAACTGTTCTTTTTACACACTAGCACTATTACATTCAGCCACCAATGAGCTCTGCGTATATTACCCATGAAAACCCCCAGCACATTTCTGTGTGTTTCCCTTGCAATGCCAATAAGTTTATTTAACACGAAATACAAAGATTCTGCAACCTTGCTGAAAATGGCTCCTTCTATACTTGTAAAAGAAAACCCTTTCCAGCTGTACTACAAACTAATTTTAAACATATTTAGCATTAGAAGTCATATGCTATTTAAGGCTTGTTTATAGACAGTGGCTTCAAGGAAACAGCTTTGATTAGTTCGCACAACACTTGCTTGGGAAAAAAAAGTCAAAATTTCTACTTTAAATTCCACTCTCTGCATGTTGCTTTGAAGAAACAAGCTCTCAGACTGCATCTCTGATTCAGGCAGAAGGTGGGATTAAGAGTAAGATTTCTGCAAGCTGAATGGGATTCTGTTTGCCAGCTAAGGACTTCGGATCCAGCTCCTTATTGCCTACAGTGTCCATGATGGGGGATTCTTTCTGCAGTCTCACTTTTTCTTCCCACCCTCTAGCCGGCCTGCCAGGCCCCACTGGAAGACTCATTTCCTAGTTGCTGCCTTCCTAGCCTCAAGTTCAGCTTTCTCATTTGGCTGCACAATTTCCTGATAGGAGAGAATAAAGATGACTGAACCAGACTTCTCAGCAGTGGCCAGTGACAGCATGAGGCAACAGGCACACCCTGCAACACAAGGACTTCCACTCAAACATTAAGAAACTTTTATTTTCTTTACTGTGAGGGCGATCAGACACTGGACAGAATGCCCAGAGAGTCTATAGAGTCTGCATAGTTGAAGATATTCCAGGCTTGACCGGACATAGCACAGCACAAGCTGCTCCAGCTAGTCCTGCTTTGAGCATGGGAACAGACTACATGATCTCCAGAGGTCCCTCCAAATTCATCTGCTGTGATTGTGAGTTTTGATAGACAGGAGTTATCTGACCAAGTATATCACTGTTGCCTCTGTGGTGGGAGAGAAAGACCTCAGTTACACCATTCAGACACAGTGAATTAAACCAGTTTCACTCTGTGTTTGTGCACAAGGGCTCTCCTCTTTAAACAAAATATTTTGGCCTAAATAAATGAACTTTACTCTTTCACTACTGTTCTCAAAGGTGAAGACATGAATCTTGAGCAACTCTGCAGTTCCTCAGTGGTTTGAATTCTTGGGAAAGTGAATTGATCCAAAGTAATATCTAAGGGACAAATTTGACAATTACTTTCTTTTAGGTCTAATTAAAGGTTGGATGAATTACTAAAGGATGAGTTCATGTCCAGGGTGATACTGGTTGAATATTTTGTTAATCTTACCTAGAATAAAAGTGTGCTATAACAAAAAACACAGCTTGCTTCAAAAATCATTATTTTTATCTGCATAACAACTTTCTGCCCTTTCTCCCCATTTGTAGCTTTAACATGTTAAGAATCAAATTGCAGAGAGAATTACTGTGACCATTTTAAGGCCATTTCAGCTCGCTGACACACCAGGGTCCATTCAATAGCACTGTGCTGCCAGACCACTTAACACATGTAGCTACTTTAGACTCCCACAGCGTTGCTAAATGGAAGGGGCCAGATCCTGGGTTAGACTGAGTGTATGTGCCCATGCTGATTTATACTATTTGAAGATGTGGATTTCATTTCACTTCTGTGAAAATTAAGAAGCATTTAGAAGGCAGGTTTAACTCTTAAGTGTGGTCCAGCCTTGTCAATAAATGTCACTGTTAGCACTGAAACAAGAATTTTTTTTTCATGGAGATGAAGCAGAAAGGTTAACAAGAAGTCATGATCTCTTTCAACACTAACTTCTCTTTGACTGCTCTGGCCTTCCTCAGAGCAATTTAAACAGAGTAGCATCCTGAATATATGAAAACCACTTTATTTCCAGTAATTAGAGAAACTAATGAATCCAAACACCACAAAAGGTCCAGATTTATCAGTCTGTCTGCTTCCAATTTGTATTGCACACTGTGTTCTCAAAGACATTAAAGACTAAATTGCATAATTAGGAGAAGGTTAGAGTTTTCTGCAACAAGTTTACAAAAAGCAATGACTAACATCTGACAGCACACTTTCCCCTCATCACTTTATTTTTCCAGCTTGACACAGAGCAGAATTTAGTCTAAAGGCTCCGACTCACGATCTCACAACTGCAGCTCCGTTTTGCCCATCTGCACTCTCTGCTTCAGGTTACTGACAGTCTAACAGGAAAGGCTGTAAGGAACATACACCCCCTCCCTTCACTACAACAGTTTATAGCCCAGAGCATTAATGCAAAACACCTCTGACTGAGGTTAACACCAGAATGACCAGCAGAAGAATCACGCTGCTATGAAATACCTCATCTGAAAGAGAAGGTACCTCAGGAAGCTCTCCAAGTCTGCATCTTGCATAAATCACACATCACCTCTTCACCTAACATATCATACCAGTACTTCAACCGCATAACTCCATGAAATACATGCCGGATAAAGAACACAGAGACTGAATTCATAATGGACCAGCCTAAGATGTCTTCAGCAGTTCAGTCCACAAAATGGATTAAATTCTACAAGCCAGTTAGCTTTTGAGCCCTTTTTAAGGAAAGCACTTAGGAACATGCCATGAGGTTGAACAGATTATGCACCTGCTTGGAGTTAAGCCTGACATTCAGCCTGCAGCTGAGGAAGTGCTGAGCACTGTATCTGGGAGGGCCACACTGAATATTCAATAAATGGGGTACAAGTGACAAACACTCTGCTTGCAACAATCCACACAGAACCAATACAAGGAAAGAGCAAGGGAGGCACAAGGTAGCACCTTGATAAAAACTACTTTGGCTTTAATGTCACCTTGTCAGCCAGTACATAGCATGAAAGTGTAACTAACTGCTTCATCCCTGCCTAGGAAGGGTTACACGATTCCCCTGATGGTGTATTCTCCAAGCAGACTCCTACAGTACCAAGTCAGCCCCGCTAACCGTATTCACTACCAGCAGCCACTGACTGATGCTTGGGAAGGATGCAGAGAACATGACAAGTATAGCACAAGCCATTTCCTATTACACCCACCCTGCTCCTGATAGCAAGGAGGTCTGACCTTCACTCTGGTAAACATCTAAATAGCTTCTAAGATCCTTTTGTAAAAGTTTATCAAGCTCAGTAGTAAACGAGCCGTCAAGCGAAGAGGCAAGCTGCTGAAGCAATAGTCTAGTTGCAAGGGAAAATTTCCCCCCCCAGATTTGGAAGCCCCATGTTGGAAAGAGAAAGGACATATCTTGGTGTCAGAGGAATGGAACTAATATAACTAACTTTACCAACATTTTATGTCAAAGGGATGTTTAATCTACAATTTGGTTTAATTATTCATTGCATCTAATACATTTAACATTTCAATAATTAACTTCCACAGCAACAGGGGGAAAATCCGATTTATCTGTTTGCTTCCATCTTTAGCTGTTTAATTAGCCATACTGTCCCTTGCTCTATAATTTCTTTGCACAGACAAAAATATTGGAGACAATTACAGGAACAAATGCTTTTCTTTGGAGAGTGCATAGGCCTGGGAAAACAAGCCTGCTGTCAGGACAAAGACAAGGTAATTTTCCTCATTAGTTTTACCTGTTTTCCTATACTGAGGATTGTTGGGAACAGAATGATCTTCTGCGAACATCAAAGGAAAGATGTAAACAGAATCCTAAAAGTTTGAGCTGCTCCTTCTGAGAAATCTAGCTCATTGACTAACATGTAACCTAGAACTACTATACAGCTCTGCCTATCATCCAAATCTAATCTTTTATTTCTATACAGGTGTAATTTCTTTTTGGACTTTCAGAATTGGAGCTAATCTGTAGCATTTTGTATAGCCAAAGTCCGTGTTAGCAAAAGTCCACGCTTTGTGTAAACACATGGAAGACTTATTTAGTTTTTATGAAAGACAGGAGTGCACTGGGTGCACACCCATCATGAATTCATGCAAATATTACACTTCTGACAACTCATTTGCAGCAACTGAATGTTGTTACCTGCTCACCACATACCAAGTCACCTCCCCCTCCCTGTGCACCCCACTGCCACAGGATACAGGGCAGAAAGTAGAACAGCTGCGTGTTATTAAATTCCTGTGTTGGGGAAATAATCTATTCACTGCTCTTTTCTCCCCTCCTCCCTTACCATTCCCTTAGAAACAGCTCTACTACACAGTAAATAAAGTTAGAAAGCTTTATCATTAATTCTATTTAGGCCTAATATGTCATAACGCAAGGAAAGCAGGCCATTTTCTTCTCTGCTGGGGCACAAAACATGTATTAACTATTCCAACCAGAGCTGTGAATGATTTATTAATTCAATTTTGGAGTGTGTGACTGTCAGATCATATAAGTTCGTTATAAAAACAGTCTCTCTGAGGACTCTCTCACTTTTTAAACCAACTGACTGACATTTCACATGCTTCACAACCGCAGCCATCTATCTCCTTGCTGCTTGTTCTCAGTGTCACACAGAGGTTGCATAATTTGCCCTGTCCACATTAAAGAGTTCGTATGTGATGCGGGAGAAAACTGGTAGCTGGTGATCCATGGCAGTAATGCTCCAACGCACACACCCACCTTCACACTTGAACCTAAGGACTATCCAGTGCTCTGTGGGGAACCGGATAGTCAGCTCAGCTCCTTCAGAATCGCAAAGTGGTTGAGGTTGGAAGGAACTCCTGGAGGTCATCTTGTCCAGCCCCCTTGGCACAAGCAGGGCCACCTAGAGCCTGCTGTCCAAGACAATGGCCAGGGTTTTGTGGGGTTGGGTTTTTTTTTTAGGATCTCCAAGTAGAAAGACTCCACAACCTCTCTCAGCAACCTGTTTCCAAAGTGAATTCTCTACTGCTCTCCTTCGCCAGAGAACTGTGAAAATGTATCATTTGAAAACCAGCAGGCTGGTTCAGAAGCTCCCAACTGGTAGGGCATTAGCATTTGAAAGCTGTTTCAAAATGCTGTGCAAATATACACACCTCCAGAAAAGCTCCTCGTGCCAACCTATCTGTTCAAGTCCCCTCCAAGACAAAGAATGAAAAAGGGTTTCTCCTGCACATGGCCTAATACCAATACTGGTTCTGCCTTCATCTCCACTAAATTCCTCGTCAAAAACAGGACTGGAGAAACACTTCCTCCTGAGAAGGGAGAGGAACTGCTACCAGGGTCACTGCTGCCATACTTGTACAATAGAATTCCTGTTCTGCACGAGCAAACCAAGTCTAGCAACCTTGCTCTATTTGATAGTTCCCACTAAAAGCAATGCTGAGTTCCAACACCTCTTTCATTTCTTCCTGTCTATAAATAAAATCTTGTTCCTATGAGAGTGAAAAAATAAGCAGTATATGTAACCAGCATTTCTCCTAGTTACTAACAAGGCCAAGTTTTCACATAGATCCTTTTAATGTTTGCTTTGAAATGTCATCTGTTAATGTAAAAGTTACTGTGATTTTTCTGTTAAATAAGTATTAATAAAATGTAAAACAATTTAGAAAAACACCTTCTACAAGGAGTTCTTTAGTTCAGAAAAGTTCAGATCTAGTACACCATCTTCTCCAGATGAGGACTGACAACTTGTAATCAGAAAAACAAGACAGACATCATTAGAGATTGTAATACCAGGGAGAAACACAATTTAGTTTGATCTCCTACATTTAACACAGACCATTACATTTTATTCGTCTATTTCTGGGACAAACCCAGTGTCGACTAAAGGAGTCCTATCTCAGTTTGAAGACATCACTTCCCCTGGTATTTTGTTCACTGGCAACTAACCACACTGTTACATCTAATTTGCATCTATCTTGCTTTAGCTTCTTCCACTAATCCTTGCTATGCCTTTCTTTACTACATTAAGGAACCCTTTGCTCCCCACTATGAAGCAAGAATAGGAGCCTACTCGGTTCCCCCTGAAACCGTATGTTGTTTCATTTTTAGATCCAAAAACCCAGTCTCATTTCAAAATAAAAATAAAAACCATTCTAAAGGATAGAAACATGAATAGTAAAGTAAATGCGCTCTCTCATTGGCAGTAATAGCTGTGAAATGCTACTTTGGGACTGGAAAGTATCTCAATTTTATAATTACACATTCATCATGCCTGTTCCATTTTCAGTCCCTTAGGCAGTATTTTACAGCTACAGCCCTCCAAGGCAGCCATACTTTTTTGTAATCGGTCATATATTCTCAATGCAGACGACAGGGTCAGTTCTTTTATAGGGCTCTGGCTCCAGCCAGACTGACACTTCGCTGGATTACAGTTGTATAAAGGTCTGAGAAGAAAAGCATTGAGGATATGAATCACTTCAGCTCATTTGTACAGGCTAGGTAGAAAGGAGTCTCTGCACAGTGTCTGTGTCGCTGATTTACCATCCAGAACCTCCTGGGCAACTGAAAAATGAGGTCTGGAGAGCATGGGTGCAAGAAATACTTCTATAATCTTCCCTAGGCTTTCAAGACACTGAATCTCCTCTTAAGAGATCAGTGGTTGCTGGGTTTGTGGGGTAGGATAGAGGCATCACAGGATGCTAGGTTACCTAGCAAGAATTTTGTGGCATGGCCCTTTACTTCCTGAGATAGTGAGCCAAAAGAGAGATAGTGGAATGAACAGGGCAACGTGAACCACAAACTAAGATTAGCTTTCCCTTCACTAGTGGTTTACACAACAGCACCCTACAAGAGCAGAGGCAAAAGCACAGGTTCCCTTCTGCAAACTCCGTCACTACCAAAGGTGAGGGGAGACAGATTTGTGGTGGCAATGACTTCTTAAACTCCGGCAAAATTTGCTAGAGCTCTTCTGTCAAAGCATTTATTCTGCTACGAAAGATAAGTCTTGCCACATTATTTCTGCTGTATAATTTCCTGTAATTCAGAGTGGTTCCAGTAATCAAAACAGGACATACTACTTTCTACCTTGCAGATGAGAGCTAGATAATTGAATGAATGTTTCTAATATAATGCTCTATATACTAGTTTGTATATGGTGAGTTAATGCTGTAACTCCACAGATTCCCCTCTGAACAAAGAAACGGCAAAAAGAAATTTGTATCTGGTTCTATTGTACATGGATCTAAGTTGCAGTGTTTATCTACAAATTATACAATGTCACACTAGGAAAGAAGGGCTACATAGCTTCTAAAAAACACTGTGACACTTTATTCCCACTTTACAAAGCCATAAATGAATGCAGAAAGTTTTAAAACAGATTTGGTGGAGTAAAGCGACTTTAAAAGAGCGAGCAAGCAGTCGTCATATTGCAAGAATATAAAAGTGATTTAACAATGACAAAACCAGCCTTAGCTTTGACTATGCAATACACTTCACACCAGCTGGTTATTCTAACAGACATCACTGCTGACCCACAGCAAACACAAGGGCTGCAGCTTAACTGAACGCACTGTCTGGGGGAACTGTCATCTTCATCTGTCACAGGCTAAAAGCGGACACTGTTATTGCAGGCCAGCTGATGGGCACTTCTAATACCACACGTATCATCTTGTGTCATTGCAACTTGATCACATATTTGAGCTTTAAAGGTCTTACCAAAGTAGAAAAGTACTATCCCCTCCTGTCTCGCACACTTTATAATCATTCAAGCTATTTCAAACTACAGCCCAAAGTACAGAAAAGGAGAGGGAATGGTATGTGCTGTAGGATTATATCTTGGGTTCCTGCTTGCCACCAAGTCCTTAAAGGGTTCTAAGCTGCCCTCTCAACATGCCTTCCCCTGCCCTCATCTATATAGAGGCCAGTGGACACCAGTTTTCCAGCTTTAAGTGTCTCGAAATAGTCAGGGTTGAAACATTTTCCATCTATTTTTACCTTACTTCTACAGGTAGGGACAAGACCACTCAAGACAGTAGAAAATCTGGGACTTTCTTTTGAAGTGCTTCTCCCCCAGCATTAAGAGCTCTACAGCAACACTGCAGGCAGTCCTGGTTTACAGATGAGCAAAAATGATTTTGCCTTCTTGTGTCCAGAGCTTCTTGTCATTTACAAATGTCAGTACAGCATCATTATTTCAAATGGTATTTTCTCCAGCAAAATCACAAATGTGTAATTAGTATAATTAGTTCTTTGCATAGGCACTACAGAAATAAGCAGATAACCAGGTACAGTGCATGTCTTCTCACTGCCCTCCCAAGGAAGCATTGCCAGATGGCTGCAGGCCAGTACTTTGATATGCTCTGACACAGCGATCACCATTAACCTTTGCAAAACAAGGACCTGCAAAATCACAGCAACCTATTTCCAAACTTAGGAACAAAAATTGTTACCTGTCAAGCTATGACATGAAGTCAACTCTATCCTCCCAAGATGAGCATTTATCCCCTCACAGGTCAGCTTTTCTTAGATCTTCATTTCAAAGCTTTTCCCATTGTCTTGAATCTAATGCCCTCATTTTAGGTCAGGTAGAAACATGGGAGTCCAGACAGTACAAGAGGAAGTTCTCTTATCTACCTCATCTGCACTCTCGCATTCTCAGAAACATGGTCTGCCATGGTTTTAACAACCATCACAGGCAGGCAAAGGCAGCAGAGACTGATTAAGGACTCAGAAGTAGATTTGTCAACCTAAGTCACCAATTATCTGTCAAAAGACTGCTCAGTAGCAGATGAGCAAGAGTTATTTGTTATGTTTCTCTCCTTGCAAGAAAAGTTAGACTTAATAAACGTCACAGGCTGTAGGAGGAAAATTTTATTCCTACTGCACACTCAAATAATTTCTTCTACTGTTATGAACCCTGCAATACAGTAACCTCTCCAGAAAGAGTTTATTGCATCTGGCCATGCAGTGCTCAGCTGCTGGTTGCCCTAGGCTGATCCAATGCAGCTAAGAACTTTTTACACTGCAGGTCTCCCCTCCCCTATCCCTTTGTTTCAGGTTGCTAGCAGAAGAGGAACTCATTTTTATGTTGTAGGGTACACTTCTGTTGATGATCCACATGAAACAGCACACCGAAGTCCCCCTCAGAACTTGCTTTTTGCCATTAACCGGTGTGCTAGGCTTGCCCTGCTTGCTCATCGCAAGCTGGGCTCCACTTGCTACAAGAGTGCAAAACCAAATAGTTCATCATTCCATACTTGCTTCTGTGCTTAAAAAATGCTAGTGAGACTTTACAGTTGAGATGATACATCCTCCTTAATACTACTTCCAAGAGACCATTTGCATATGCAACTGATCATCAGGTAACCATGGCAAAAAAACAGTTCTTTGCAAGAGATTTTGAACTTAAATATTCATTTGTCATTCAAGGTCAATTCATCACAACTTAACAGCGATGGGAGCTACAGCACTTCAAGGTTCAACAACATGGTAAACGCTGGAGAGCAAGAGGAAAAGGAACAAGTCAAAAAGAAGAGAGCTAGAAAAATTATAATGGCTTATAATTTGTTTTGTTCTCACATTTATTCCCAAGCAATCAAAATACAGTAAGCTCAGTATCAAGAGTGACAAAATATGAAAAGTTGTGAAACACAGGCTAATTATAGCCACCATGTAACAGATGGAGAAACTGAGACCGTGACAGGCCAGCAAGTACAAAACAGGGTTCTGTCAAGACCAGAGAAAAGTTGTATCAGTGCATCTTGTCAATCTCCCTTCTCATCACTTAGTTTTAATGCATAACCAACTCATGTTATCAAACTTTACCCTACAAGTAAAAGCAATGTAGTCTGCTAGAACAGAAGTGGAAAGACAGTAAGTATTACTAATAAATTCTCACATTCAGACTGAGAACCCCAGCTGCTTTAGCAATTCCCCCAGCTATGGTGCATTGTTCCAGAAAGCTTCGATACAAGGCTGTGTTCAGACCAGAAACATTTCCTTTACAAAACACTAACAATGAAAAACTCTAGCTTCAGTGAAACGAGTTGTTTCCCCGAGAAGTTTCCAAAGCTGTTTTCTATAGAAGTCTTGACATGAAATCTAAAAGTTGATCCAAAATTCCCAAACGCTACTCCGCTTTGCTTTTGAATTTGGAAGGACTGATCTCAAAAGACTAGTCTCCAGCAACCGGATTTTAATCATGTCTGTGAGAACAGGCCTCAAGCCTTCTTTTGCTGAAAAATACTTTCGGATGAGCAGCCGAGAGACCTCATTCTCTGTTTTTTTGCAGAATGAGCCAGGCACATTGACAGAATCAGTCCACCTCCCATTTCCGCCACAGTTTAAGGAGTCCGTTCATGAGGCGTTTACACAATCTTGTGCTAGAAGTGATCATGTTACAGATCCAGCTCCTTGATGACTCAAGTTCCATGGTGCTACCGATATCAGGAGCCAGATTATTTCACACCAGGAAAGGGGAAGACTCCTAATATTGTTTAGATCAGTAATGTATACAAAATGAACAGAACTGTTCGTTTATACTCATTTTGTTTCTGCTTTATAGTAGTAGTAAATAACTACACAACAAACAGACAAGAAACCATCATATCCTCAGATTTTTCATGTTACTTAAGAGGAAGGGTCAAAAACAATATTTTGAAGTTATTTGGAAGGTTACTTTAACAGGAAAGATGGGAAAGCTTTCCCAAATGCTCGGCCTTCATGATTAATGAATATGCTGAAGATAAACCCACACACATTTCAGGAACAGATGGGCTTGTTTTGGCTTAGTTGTCACCAAAAAGCTTTTTTATTATTTTTAAACCCAAAACATTAGTTATTTCTCCCAAATACCTAATTCTCAGCACAAGTAGAAGGGGAAGTGTAGGAGCAGAGGAAGACACCTCCTGATTCTAGGCAGTGAGACAGACATATAAAAGGAAGAAATAGGTGGAGATCTGTTGCCTTTCCTCCATTCATATAAAAGCAGCATCTGTAGTGTTCCAGCAGAGAAACCTCAGAACCATTTGTAAAGGCACTGCAACCCACATGTGCTGCCAGCAAACCTGCTAACCCACAGGCTCTGCTTGGGCCCACAGGGTGCCATCAGCTCCAGGGAAAACAGACCACAGCTGCAGTCCATACATTGAGTCTGCTTAGGAAACGAGTCAGCTTTGTGTTTACCTCCGTTTACTTTCCTGTGCTTTACTTGCCTGCAATAATAATGACTGTTCTCACTGTTACTAAATGAGAAGACTGAAGCAGTACTTGGCTCAGTAGTGGAAAGTAGTAAGAATTTCTTTTCCCTATTGTTACTTAATTCATTAGCTTCCCTACCTAGTTTACAGAATGGCAGACCACTGAAAAGCAGCAGCAAATAAATCTCCCTCATTACTAAGTTAAATGTTAGACAAATCCAAGCTTGACTTTGTCAACTAACAGTGGCTTCACTTCCAGTTTACGCAGCCAGAAAATATGCACTGTACTGCCACAACACCAAATCAGATTTCAGCAGTAGGACATTGTAAGTTAAAAAAAAAAAAAAAACGAACAGCCCCAGCTCAGGATTCAATTCGGTTTGCTCTCTGCTCTTCAACCTTTGACAAACCCTTATGTCACCTAAATATCAGCTGAATCTCAGGGCATTTATTGAAATCCAAAGGAAGGCTGGAATTTCTTTTAGTCCCTGGCTGCCTGCAGCTTGTCAACTCTCCATGTCCCCTGTGAGAAATGCAGTACACCCTTGAGGGGGAGCATGGGAGAGGATCCAGCAGCAAAACAAGCAGCTGCGCACATGTGGGAGGCAGAAAACCACCAGGGCAGCAGAAGGATTTAGATACTGAAGTTGCCTTTCAAATCCAACAAAGGCACAAGTTTGCAACATGGCACACAATGACACACGCAGGCCACTGCAGGACACGGAGCAGCTGATCAGGCAAGAGCAGAGTTTTCCCAAATCTGTCTGTGGGAAGTCAGTTCCCATGAGTGGACTGAAGCAATCAGCATTGCAGAGCCACCAGCTAGCAGGACTTTTTTTGCTACTGGTCCCCACCATGCTTTTAAGCTGTTGTACTGATGAGAGATGTAGACAAAAAACCTCATAGGGCCGTGTCGTGCTATCAGACTGGTATAAAATGCCCCCTAAAAGCAAACTGGAATCTAGCTCAAAGCTTCAGCTGCCGGCATTGAGCCAGGATACACCTCAGGAGCTAGAGTATCCTGTTCTTGTGGTCGACATTTTGAGGACGAAACCTTATTGTGCCCCAATTTTCTTTTTGTAACGCAAGCATAGTATCTTCCTCCTCTTGCAGGCATATTTCAAGAGGGATGCATGAAATAACAGAAAGCAGTTCTGGCTGCTGTATAGCTGCATTATGCAAATGCCTAAAGACCCCAGCCGAGCCCAGGGAAAGCCACAGGAAGAATGTGGGCCTTGAAGTGAAAGAGGAATGCCAGTAAATTGGTCCTGTAGATAACAAGTGCTGCTAGGCACCGCACGAATCCATAGCAACAGTCCCAGCCACATACTTGGTCTGTAAGCTCTTCCAGCCGACAGCAGCAGTGGCAGGGGCAGAGGCAGGCAGGGTTCCTAAAAGCAGCAGCAGGGGAGAACACGAGAGGGATCCTTCTAGTCTTGCAGATAAGATGCTACTTCCCTCCCCATGCACTTTGCAGTAGTTCACAAGATGAGGAATCATCTTCATCCACCAAGCTCGGCCCCCTTTCCCTGTGCACTGTCAGTGGTAAACAGCAACATTCTGTATCTTGCTGCTAACTTGGGGATTTCTAGGGAGCTATAAGCATGTAGTAGACTAACTTTCAGGAACTTGAAAAAGACCATTTCAGCTGTGATAAACTCATTGTACATTTCAGTTGAAGACAGACATGGGTGACATTTTTAAACTATTTTTTCATTAAAAATGCAGATTGACATTTGAGGCTTTCATAGAAATTTAAAAAAGAAAAGTATCGAGAGATTGATTTCAAATACCTTGTTCCATTTCACTAATTAAAATACTAGATTATGCATATTTACATATGCTATATTAAATATCTTGTGATGTTTAAAAACTATAAAAATAGTCTTTGATGGCTCATAATAGTTTTTATATCAACTTATAGTTTGGCAAAATAATTTAAATTTCCATTTTGTATTCTGTCTCAAGAAATTGCATTTCCAGAGGATCAGGATTTCTCACATGTTGAAAATACCATCTTCCTACCAAGGCTTATTTCAACTGATTTAGGTATTCTAGCTATTATATCAACTTCCCCAAAGCCAGCTCTGCGCATTTCTGCATCTTATTTGCATTGCACTCATCCCACCTTGCTAAAAGCAACATCGAGAAAATAAAGATCTCTTCCTCACAGAAAATGTTCAAGGTGAGGTTTTCTTTAAGCAAAGAGAACATTTGTACTTGAAGTAGCCTAAGTAAAAGTCTATTAAGTGAAATATTTCAGTAGAGAAGGCACCCTCTCTACCAGATTAAGAGGAAAGCCTTAGTATTAATTTGAAAAAGCAGTTTAGCCTAAGTTGTAAAACAAGTTATTTTATCACTGAACACAAAGACAGAAATGACAGTTTTGAGATACCAGAGTGTCACTGAAGTCAGCACAAGGCCTTCTGTTATCTTCACAACCTTCCCAGTCTCTCTGCTGGCAACCCTTAAGGCTGGCTGGTCCTCAGAGCTGACACTGAGGGTAGAATTCAGTAATTGCTTTCCAAAGATACCAGGAACATAAAGATGCACTTGTGTTCTTCACACAGCAATAGATGCTGAAGATCAGTCTGGAATCCAGTGGTTTAGCAGCCATGGTAGCTCCCAGTTCAGGCAAGCGTTTAAGGAAGAGCCTAGACACCTCTTCACAAAACCTGGTCATTAGATACATACTTGATGTGCTGAATTGAAGACAGCAAAAGAATCCAAGAGGTAAGGTACAAAGAATGACCAAACCATGTAACAGTTATGTTTAGAGATTAGTTTCAGCATTGTTCCTTATTTTATAGGGGTGTCTCCTTTTCCCTGAAAACCTTCTTATTCCTTCTTATTCTCATTATGCAGTAGTGCAGTGCATTTAACCACAAGCTGAGAAAGCCCTTTCCTCTCTCCCCTTTTAGTCCTTGAATCTTAGGCTTTTAAAATCTAATTTGAGATGCCAGGGATTCATGTTTAGCTGCCATTTCTGAAGATGGAGTACAGGCAATAGAAGACACCCAGCCCATTAGACAACGTTAAACTTAGCTCCCTGAAGACTGTGCTCAAAAAAAGAAAGTATAGACTTTTAAGGCTAATTGCTTCCAAATATACTCCCCATTCTCTCTCATTATAGCCCCTCTAGGGATAAATTCAGTAAAATAACTAGTGATATTTAGGTAGCTGACGTTTAGCAGACTATGCAGTGAGACTGTGGAAAATAGTCCCCAGGCATTGTCATCACCCAGCTGTTAGAATGTTTAAGTTCCATAGAAATGCACCTCCCTGGCAGCCCCTCAGTCATCTTTGTCCTCTCAAGCTTCATAATGACCCAATTCTGAGCCTGTATTCACACCTAGCACAGAAAGCTCCCTTACAAGCAGTTTCCTCTCACTTTTGTTAATCTACCAGACAACACATTCAGGAATCTACATCTGGGCATTTTCTGAACTCTAATTCAAGGATTCCCATTACCCACTGCACAGGCTCCAGCTCCATAATTGATGCAGAGTTCAAAAATCAATACTATTTTGGGGAATAAGCTTTGATAAACAGAGTATTTTAAACCAAAAGTGAGATTCAAGGCTGGAGACAGAACTTGCCCAATCACTGGCAATAGCCAACACTGCCTTGAAAAAAAGTTCCTAATATAGTACTGTCAAATCTACTGACTACATGGAATCTATGATGATTAAAGTTCTACTTATAGTCCAAACTCACAGCTTGTGGCAGAAAATTTTGTACAAGGTCATGAAAGCTGGGTCTTTCAGTTAAAAACAGCTAAAACAAAACCCAAGGTTTCCCAATAGTGGAGAACAGCTTGAAACTAGACAGCCACATGGAACAAACAATTATTCCACCCCGTCAAAATTTATTTGCAACAAGATCTATATTTCTTCAAGCAGTATCATGGCTGTTTTGGGATGATTGATTTTAAAATCTTTCACCAGCCAAGATGTTTTCTGTACCACTACTGTTAATTGACAGCCTTACTTTCCTTGTCTGATCACTCTTGCTTTTGCAGTTTTTAGTCTGTTCAACTCAGATCAGCAAGCTAATACTGCTATTCTGGCTGCGTGTTTTACAACATGGGGGGGGAGAAGGGCATTTTAAGTAGAGAGATGGTGATTTCAGACTTCTGTTTGCACACATTAATTGCGATTAGCCTAACAGTTCTTCTACTTATGGTTCAAAGCCTATTGTTAAGGAACACACGTCAAATTTTTCCAGAAAAACGACTAGGGTAGGAATTGAATTGCTTGCACTTTGTGCCTGAAAAACCTTGTCTTTGGAAGCCAAACCCCTCATGTTACGACATTTATTGTCCTAAAAGAAAACAGAACCGGAAAGTTTACTATGGGGACTAGACTTTTTAAAAAATAGGCTGGTCAAAGGACAGTGTGCTATTGTAACAGTATGACAGCAGGGAGAAGCAGGGAGAGGTCTGAGTAGTCCCTCAAAACAAATGCAGTCACGTATAGTAGTACATCAGTACATGTTGAAGTAAGCTCAAGAAGAGGTGGTATTCTTTTAGTTCAGTGATGAATATTCTGGTGGTGCTTGATGAATTAAAGTAAAAAATTGTCAAGACATTCTACTGGGCTTTGCATGCCAGATGCCTTGCAAGCACAGTCCCTTGGCACTGTACTACCCAATTCTTTCATATGTTTTGCTCCATACCTAATAAGGCACCTGACATTCCTAAGTGCTTGGCTTTCTAGAGAAGGCAGCTTTCAGTTCTCTAATTAGCTATACCATATCTATTAGCCTGAAAACTGCCTCGCTTAACATCTTCAGTACCACTAACATGGCTTTAAATACAGTTTTCCCAGCTTTGACACCTGTGACAGGGCTAATTACTACTCTTACTGTTCATCACATTTCAGATGGTGCTGACAGCGCTTTATTTTTAAATAAAGTGGCCACCACTCCAAAGAAGTCAACCTAAACAGAAAAATGGGAAGGTAATAACTTGTGAGTGCAAATACACTGGTATATCCTAATAGAGCTTTGGGGCCCTTATACAATGCACCTAATGAGATTTTCTTATTTTCTATCAGAAGTCTCACCCTCCTTTTCATAGCTGACACTTTCAAAGCATGAAAGGATGCTGAAGAGATCTGAGCAATGCAGTTTCCCAAAAGGACAGGTGCTGGCCTAAGGCTGTTACTATTGAAACAGACGCTGGAGCCTCCAAGGCTGGAGTCTGGGAAAGCACTGGAGTTCCAGAGGAGAAACGGGAGCGTGGGAGCGTGAGAGAACACATGCCTCCCCTAGTCACTTCCCCCCGCCACTTCAAAAAGAGAAGATTAAGGCAGACATGCAGAGATACTTACCCAAAGGTCGGTATTACTCAACTAATCTGCAAACAAAAAAAACTCAGCCCTAAGTTTTCAAACAGTATGACAAAAATACTGTTGTAATCAAACAAAATTGTAAATTGGTTTTTGGAAGTCACCTTCATTCTGAGCTTCCAAAGACAGCTTAAAAATTTCTCACTGATATAACAGGTTGTCAGATTTTCCCCCCTCCCTTCTTTGATTTTAGCCACTCTCCAGGCATTAGACTCCCCCCACAACCTTGGAGCTAGAGGACTGCCTAGCAGTGTCGGTAGGCCAGGAGTTTTATTTCAATGATACTGTCAAAGGAGAGCTTGATCTTAGTTCCTCTACACAGCCCTGTGCAGGTTTTCCTGCTCTACATCCCACTCCCCCTCACCACCCGCCCCACAGGGAGCACATCTGCACTTCACACACTGGGGGGCTTTCTGTAGTGTGTGACAATCTACAAATCAAAGGCTCAGAAACTGGTAATAGTTTTCCCAACTCTTTCTGGTGGCCGTTCTGCATGATACAGTAGGGACAGCAAAACCCAGCAGCAGCATGCCTTTTGTAATCCTCTATAAAGTGCACTGAAAATGCCATTTGCAATTCTTCACAACTCACTAATGAATCTTCTACTTCCCACTGAAAGATCATGAAGACCCTCTGTCAAGATACTGCTTAACTAATATTTCATGCAACAATACCCCTCCGGTGCTGACCTATTTGCCTGGTGTAGACAGAGGATGCTATCCCTGACAACTGGGTCTTGCCATTTAAAAGTGTAATAGGCAATGACATTATTAGGAGCATGAAGCATGAGTCATTAATTGTTAATGAGGGAAGTTTAGCTTTCAGGTGCTATAGCTAGCAAGTAAAAAAATGTCTTTGAGCAGCTATTTGCTGTATGTGGCAAATTCTGCGTTATCAGAAAAAGCACCACCAAGGCTTTGAGGCCCACAAAGCATGTCCTAATTTACTTTTTTAAAATAGTAAAGAAAAAAAAAATCCTTCAGCTTTTGAAAAATAGCATAGGAATATACTGTTGAAAAAGATTAAAGGGCAACCTCAAAGCAGTCTGGAAATGCTGCAAAGGCAGCTCTGCACTCCCCCAGCTGGCTGACTCGCAGTAGTTAACCAGCAAACATCAGGTGTATTTCTTACCTGACTGCTTAAACTTTTCAGTGAGGTTGAATTAAGCAAGCACAGCTCACCTGGTGATTCACTGCACCTTGTTAAGACCACCCTTATTTTGAAAATGCAGTATTATCTACTCCTAGCACATCAACACTAATGCATCAGCATGCAGAGTACTGGAGAGAGGGACCCTTCTCCAAATATCTTACAGTTCATATAAGCA
>Ga0181612_171893_pt1 | contig 58016 bp, 27 predicted proteins | sample HoacroProtozoa21_FD_119630 | JGI IMG/M metagenome (GOLD analysis project Ga0181612, IMG submission 119630) | Hoatzin crop microbial communities from Cojedes, Venezuel. Combined Assembly of Gp0051906, Gp0051904, Gp0051908
AATTTATCAAAAAAAGCAAAGCAAAACAAATTGAGGCGAAGGAAGAAAAATAAGGGAAAAGAGTGAAGCATAGGTCCTTACATGATGAATGATCTGGGGCATCTTTCCCAAGGAAGTGACTGCATGTTAGTTTTATACAATAATGGAGAACCTCAGTTATTGACAGTCTTCTCCTGTGTTGTTGTACTAGGTGTTCGTGTGACCAGTTGCACAGATGAACTGAAGAGTGGTTGGAGTTTTCTAGTTCTTTTTCTTCACAGTAGAGCTTGAAAGTTACAACTATAGATAGAAGAAGATTGTAAATCAATACATTACTATTCCACATATCCTGTATTCTCCTTTTTGCTGATGTTTGAATACAAACGTTTTAGGGTTATACTTACATAGTAAGAATGCCTTGAAATATTTAGCAGCACGATACTTGATTTTACATTTAATAGAGCTGCTCGTAAGACGCTTGTTGCTGTACTGTTTTACAGAGAAGTCACATGAGCATGGTGTTGGGATTTTTTTCCACAAAAGCATATTTTGCTATTCAGTATAGGATTTTTTGTACCCAGTAATTATGTACAAAGCATTCATTCAGTGTTATCCCAATTTTCAGAGCTGCTGAACACATTCATTTTTCAGTAGAACTGAAGAGAGCGCTCTGTTTTCCTTATCTTCGGAAGTATGGCCACATATGCACCGTCATGATATTGCTGTACAAGAGCGCACTTGTTACTCACATTTTGCTTTTTGCAGTTCACGAGTGGCTCTTGCTGTCTTGTGCCAGTTGTCCTGTGGGAAGATTTGAGCAGCCAGCTGTTCTGTAGTTGCCATTCTTTCCTAAATCATTTGCATCTGGGTTGAAGAAATCCTTCTCTCTAAATATTCTGCAGGACTTGTAGTATAAAATCAGATATCGTCGTATTAAATTGTAAATACCCACAAATGAATGAAAGCATCAGTTCGCCCTCCACTTTATGTCCAATCACGTCGCGTTTACTTAGCAAAAAAAACCCCAAAATGCAAAGCCACAAATTAAAAAAAAAAAGATGAGTAACCCCCAGAAAACAAAGGAACTGTCTACATTATCCCAAATTACATACCATGTACTTTGAAAACCACCCACGAAAATACTGCACTAGAATTACAAAGAAACCAGTCCTCATTATCTCTCATAGAGAATTAAAGAAATAGTGGTTTGCACAAAACCCTACAATTTTAAGTAGTATTTTAAACAGATCAGAAAGGGAAAAGCCAGCCAACTTCTTTTATATTGTGATATTCAGGAAATGAAGAAAATTCAAAAATACTTATTTCCCTTTATGAACCCGTGTTTCATTTTCAAAAGGGACTTGGACTGAAAAAATACCTTTGGTGTGTGGAGGACTGGTTGGTGGATTCTCAGAAGTGCTTATATAGTAACTGCCTTTGAAACACACGTAGTCTGGAACTTCTGAATATCACTGTCATTGCTTGTCTGCTTCTTCAGAGCTGTCTTTAAAAAGAGCGGGTTGGTGGATATTTAGAAGGCTGCTGCTTAAATCATTTGGGAGGGGAGGAGGGGAAAACTTTGTCTTCTCAGTCAAGTAAATGCTTTTGATTTCTTTCTCTGTGTCAATAAATGCAGTCCTCAGATGTTTGTCTGCGATACAGTTTTCTTCTGAATTTTTTTTTTTCCCCTGTTTTTTTGAGACTTGCCCTTAACAATGAGCACCTTGGGATCTGTCTGCTCTGAGACGGTGTTCAGGCTGCGCAGCAAGCTTCACAGCGTGAGCCTAGATGGGGTTTAGGGAAGTTTGACAGCTAGGAGCAGCACTGCTAATTTCTGCGTGGAAGAATTCCTAGCCAGGAGGTGTGCGAGGAAGGTCCCCAGTCAGCGCGTGGAGAGTCGCGCACCTTGGGAAGGGGGTCACGAGGGCTTCTTCACCAACTGGAAGGTGAGGGTGACAAGATGGGCATATCTTGAACTTCTCTCCCTGTGAAATATAGTTTCTCAGTTGAAGGAGGAATTTGTAGTAACTTCATCACATGGGAGGGGACATGGGCATGTCCGCGAGGCTCGGCTGCCGCATCCGCTCGGCGGGGCGACGTGTGCCAAGGCCAGTGCCGGAGCTGCCTGGTTTGGCATCGGGCACGGGCTGATGAGCCGGACACTTCTGGGCAGACAAAGTGTCTCCTTCCTCTTCTCCTGCTTCTGTTTTATGCTTAGCGACTGGATGTTTGTAGCCAGGAGAATGAATGAAATAAAACCCTAGAAAAAAACTAAAAGACTGAAAATTTAATAATTTAAATTAGAATGAATGTTTAATTAGGACATTTCTTTTATATTATTATTTTTTGGCTACTCTTCTATAATTCTGGTGCTGAAAGAATACTTCAGAATAATCTCCCTCTGATCAACAAATATCCGTGAGAAAAAAAGAAATTCAGGTAGTTCTTCAGAAGAATTTAAAACAAAATTAAACCCCCCCAAATATTTGGCAGGAAAAAATAGAACAGCCTTATATGCCTTCTTTATCAAACATAGGAAAAGGGGAAATAAAAGTTAATTTCGCTCTGTTACTTTATGGGCTTTTACTTAAAGACAGTTTAATAATGAAATTAATCTCAATTTCTCTGAAGCCTTCCCTCATTACTGCTTTCAAGTGTTTGTGATTTTCTTTACCATCACCTAATTTTCAAAAGGGAATGACTGTAAACTTTACTAGATTTTTTTTTTGCACACAATATACGCATGTATTTCTTCATAGATCTGCTTGCTGAATTTTTGCTTTTTATATTAAATACCGTGAGGTTTTCAGATTTTAAAATGACAATCTCATCCAAAATTTGAGTAAATATTCCTCCAACGTAAGAAAAGGTGTGACAATAAGGCAAGGGTAATTCAATATACGTTTGTCTCTGACAATGATGCTGAAGACTTTTTCCAGTCAGCACGACTTCCAGCATGTACATCTGTGATTTTGAAGTTTTCATCTTTTTCATCTTAATTTTTTCCAGTTCTTTCATCTCCCTTCTTTCGTTCCATTAACAAATCAGATAATATAGAAAAGTCACCTTTCCTGTGGGTTCTCGGCGATTATTTGGTTATAACAAGTAAGACTGTAATTTCTATTGAGGCTTTTTAGAACTAATGAAAATTATCAACATGTCACACAGCTGCATTTCAGTTTTGTTTGTCTGAGCCCAGAACAAAATTGATTTTATAAATAGATCCTAAATGTGAGCACAGAATGTGCATACTGATGAGTCCATGATAAGACTTTGTTTAGAAATACTTTTACAATTTACCCATGAAGAGGAAAAAGAATTATATGTCAAACACAACAATGTAAAGCAATTTTTTCCAAAGTCATTTGTGCAAGTCCATATCCTTCACAACATATCCTACATAAGTGGTTTTTGCTTTATGCTCGTTGATGAGATGGAAGAAGGTTTCCTGTGCGTGAGAAAGAAATCACATGCTCTGGAAAGTGGAACATGTTGTTTTACTGTAACACAGATTCGAGGAGCCTGACGGGGTTTTTAGCTATCGTTAATTAAAATCAAATTGATCTGGGCTCATTTTCCCTACTTAAAGTTTTTTACAATCGTATTAGTGATGGTGAAGGAGAAAAGCGGGAAAGAGGAACAGCTCTAGCGCGAGGTGAGGTCTCCTGGCTCCTCCCTGAGAGCAGCTCCTTTGCCGCTGGTGGCTTTCCGCAGCAGGGAGGTGGGTGGTGGCTGGTTCGGATGTCCGGAGAGCAATCGCTCTTGGGTGATTCAAGGGCTGCTCAGCTAGTCAGGTAGCTTATAAAACGTTGTGGTCACACCCTGATGCAAGCTGGTTCTTTTCTCCATTTGCAGACTGGTTTGAGCTCTGAGTCTTCTTCGTGTTAAACTGAGCTCTGCGGGTTCGTGGCTGATAAGCGCTGTGTCTTGCCAGCCACCAGCAGAGCCTGGCTGTGCCATGCACACTTCCGCACAGTCCAGAAATGGGGTGGCAGTGCAGCTCAAGGTCATGTGGAGACCTTGCTCTTTGTATTCAAATATTCCTCCCTGGACAGCATCCCTACAAGCAGGAGTGACATTGATCTGCAGCTGTAAGACATTTGTTGCATTTATATACTCAGGCTGAAGAAGAAAGAGGAAACTAGAGGTGCCTCAATCCAACATTTTTTGCTTAGATACCCATAGGAAGGTAAAGAGGTGTGTCTGTTACTGGGTCTGTTGCGACCCAGCTGGGTCCCAGGCCTGTTCTGGCGTACCTCCTTGGGAATCGTGCCTTCCACTGCCGGCGAGGCGGGCTGCGGCACTCCCGTGCCTTGGACAGGCAGCCTGGTTCCTAAGCTGGTCCTGGCATTTAACCCAGGTCTACCTCATGCTTCCAGGCTTCGCATAGCCTCACTTTTTATTTTTTTTTTCTTCCTAATTTATTTGGACATCTCAAGCAGTTCTTCTCCCATGAGACTTCCATTGCGTTTCTCAGAATTGCAAGCCAGCTCTTTTGTTCTGGTATCATGGAGCCTGAACCAGAGTGTCTGTGGAGCCGTGGTGTAGTCCGCCGAGAAAAGTTCAGAGCTTGCTGATTGGGGATTATGTTTTGCTTTTACCAGAGGTGTGGACATTTGTAAACTAGTTGCCAGCTGGAGTTGTGCTCCCATTCTGAAGGAACTTTGCGAAGACAGCAACACACATCCTGCTGGGGCTGAACATAGGCAAGACATTTGTTTATATTATGCACTGAAAAAATTTACTGCAGATGTAGAGGCTGTGCACGTGCTTGACGTGTTTTAAAGAGTTGTTCATAGACTTCAATATGATGGTTTTGCTGGTACTGTATTGTATTGATGAATGTGGCTGTAGTATTTGCATTTATTGCTGGTGTTGCGTAGACCTTTTTGTGCCATCTATCAGGTGGAAGTGCTTCTAAGTTTCATGACTTGATTTCATAAAATCGATGCCCCCCGCAGTATTTTATATTAGATTTCTTGCAGTATTTTATATTAGATTTGGGCTCACTGGTCCACCTCATCTAAGCAGCAGATTGCTATATCCAGCTCACCTTGGATCTAACTTTGAAGATGTTGGACTATATGACCTCCTTTGGTCTTGTCCAACCTAAATTGTTGCATGACTGGATACTTCCTACTGCTTGTACAATGATTTAATTTCTAATAAGCAACAGAGGATGAATACTGTTCTTCCAAAGCCTGGATGATGCTGGTTCCCAGCGCACTCTTCACAAGGTTCATACACAGACTGTTACACCTTTTTGGTATAACTTTCAGGAGTGTGTTTAGGATTATCCAAATTTACTGTCTGCAGTGACCTGGACATAGTTTCTTTTTAATTTTGTTATAATAACCAGATTATTTTAATCATTAAAACATGAAAGCTGGTTGGATCATGGTAATTTGGTAATGGTTGTCAAAGCAATGGGTATTGAATGAAAAGAAGCAAAAATCTGATATATAGCACACTTCCCATCAAAGCTGAAATGTGCTTTGCTGTTTTGAATTACAGATCAGGTGTATGCCCACTACGTGTTATCCAATTGCCAAGGTATGGCCTCACTGAATACATAAAATAAGAGTTTAGGGAAACTGTGCACGTGATCAACCTATAAAATGGCATGGCAGCGCAGCTGAGAGCAGCGGTGTTGTCCTGAAGAGCACGTACAATCCGCCTAACGCGGAGTGGGCTCAAAGCTTGGCTGGCATTGAAAGGTCATTCTCTAAATCAGCAATTGTAATAACCATTTTGGTTTGTGATGTCCAGAAAATAGTATTTGTGCCATAGAACAGTTGAGGATATCTCTGAAAAATCAACGTCTGATCACCGATGGAATAGTAAAATTACCTGGTTAGATGCCTAGGTACTGATACTTGTGTTGAACGTAACCAGTATGGCTGGCGTCGCGAGCAGTAACGTAAGGAGCGAAAAATTGAGGTACGTAAAACGGTGGATCAGAGCTGAAATAATGTTTGTAGCACACGTATGTATTGCAGTAAATCTAAAATAATTTTGTTAGGCTTTTTGTTTTAAAAATTCATGCTGCTTGTTCTATTTTCCCATTAGTTTCCATATTATCCTAGCAAGAACAGTCAGTCATTCATTTTTCTTTAGGTTATAATTTGTCGACTGTATTTCTCTGCCAGATCATTTTGTCACTGTTGTGCTACATACCCTGCTTAAAGTGGTTTACCTCTTTAGTAAGCACTCAAAAATAAAATGCACAGGAGAGAACTTTCGATTCAGCCACTCTGCAGAAGTGAGCGTTGTCCGTGGCTTTGATTTTGACAGATTAATACTTCTGCCTTCATCTCTCTAAATGCAGTGTTGACAACACAGCTGATGGATTAGCCCTTGTCTTAATTCTCTTCCTAAAACCTCATTGCTAGCTATGAATTTATGTGTTGTATGAAATTAATACGTAGAACAAAGGCTGTCAGAGCACGAGTATTGATCAAAGACTTACACAGGTCCCTTTACCTTAGTTTCTTCGGAGAGATAAAATGCATCTTTTGTTTTTGAAGGGAAATTATTTTTAAATATTTATCTGCATTCTTTGATTTGAAGTATCTCATTCTCTGTTTGAGGCCTGGGTGAGCAAGGGTAAATAGAAGTACTGATGCAAATCCATGGTTTGGTTTCAAGTTGGATTGGTCCTAGTAATTCTGTGCCACAAATTTAACAGAAGGTGCCTTATACAAATTACAGCTTGTTCAAAACGTAGCTGCCAGAATATTAATTTGAACAAAATATTCACAACCCACATTTTTTTCCAACTTCTGTATCTTTTGCTGAGTTTTCCAATCTGTTGATTCTGTGCTTCTATGTGTTTCCTGATTAACTGGCAACTTCTTGAAAGAGGCCGTCTTCGGGATTCCTCTGTTCCTCTGAACTCGGGCCGACTTCTGGCTTTTTTGTCACGCTCTTTTGAATGTCTGCTCATTAGTCCAGCACATACGAGGGAGCGGCTGGCGTGACTGTGTTTATTTGTGAGTTATTTCATTTTGATACAGACCGAATCGATTCATTCTGGCTGATATACAAGAGATCTTTCCAGTCTCACTTAACTAGACCTGATGGCCCGACTTAGATTTTCCGTGAGATTGAAGTGCTGTGAAGTGGCGGATCGTGGGAGCAGATGTGCCTTTCACATCTGAGCCGGACGCGTTCTCCCCTTCCACGTCCTCAGAAATACGTTCTCCTGCAGAGCGGCTCTGAGTACGGAGCGGGAGCTGCATCCCACCTTCCCGTCTGTCCGGGCTTTCGGGTGAGACTCCTGACTTGTGGAGTCCTCACACAAAGGCTGCTTGAGAGAAAACTGAAAGAATAAATACGAGGTTAAAGCTGAGGAATGGTGCAAAAGCATCCGTCACAGGCTGGCGGAGAGATACCGCTGTCTGCGACAGCAAAGTAACACGAGGTGTAGCAGAGCTGTCCCAGCACTGCATGGGCTGGGCGGTGGGACGTGATGTACAGCTGCTGTCTCGTGTCCTTGTCCAGTTCCTTATAGTCTTCCACAAAATGGAGTTCTGAAACAGTTACCAAGTTGAAGATTACCTTACCAGATATTAATATACTGGTTTGATTGTATTTGGATTGCTTCCTAAGGAGAAAATGTTATTTATATTATAACTGTCAGAGAATGGAAGAAGAATTGCATTAACAAACACATTACATCCCTGTGTTTATAGATCCAGACTCCCTTAGGGAACGCTGCCAAACATGATATTCCTCACGTTTGGGTTGTAAGTTGCATCTTACAGTAGAAAAATATATGCTGTAAATGCATTATTATCCTCAGAACTGAGGCCTTGATTAAATAGAAAATGTAAACACGTCCTTAAATCTCACTGAGGCCAGGGGGGCATAAAAATAAGCTGTAAATTAAGTATATGTTCAATATCTTTAATGACATGGCTATATTCTGTTGCTGGGCCCAGAATTTTAAGAAATCTATATTTGAAATTATTCTGAAGTGTTGCATTGTATTTATGAAGTAAAAATCCTTTTTTTTTTTTTTTTTACTTTTCATTTTTCTCAGATATACTCGTTTCACAGGTTTGATTTATTCTTTCAGGCTGCTAAGTCTTTTGACTGTGGCATGACGGTGTCCCGTTTTTCAGTAAGAACAGGGAATAAATGTATAGGAGTGCTATCTTCAGGCCAGAATCTGACATCTTCACGTGTCAAAAGGTGACCTACTCTTCGTAGTAATATATTAATTTTATCTTATTCTCAGGATAAGATATTTTTGTGTGATCAAGGACAGCAAAATCTGATGTATACCTTAGGAAAGCGCGATGTGCTTGCAGAGTTGCACTGATTGTACCTTAGAAGCATAGGCCAGTCCAGGTGGCTGTCTCAAGACAAGGCTCATAGCTCTTGGTGCTGTAGAGGCCAGCGTCACGTTCTGTGGCTTTAGTTTTGCTTTCTTATAGCTGCTGTATTTTAAAATGACTTTCTGTGAAGGATGTTCCCATAGAAGGCATCTGGGGAATGGCAGTGACTGCTAAAGCTTTGTGTTGATAATGTGAGACTTCGTCTCATGAAATGTTGATGCAATTGGCCAGGGTGCTCTACAATCCAATATACAACTGGAGGAATTTTCCACCGCGAGGTGAGTACTAAGTCAGGGAAATATACATAAAGAAATCTTTTTATAAGATAATTCAGAAATGTTCCTTACATAATTGATCTTTCCACATTGTTTAAATAAGATTTCCATATGTTTAATCAAGTTTGGGGAAAAAAATGTTAAAGAAATAGGACATGTGAGTTCAACACTAGCTTGAGTGAGGGAAAATCATATTTAAACTTGAAAATACAAACCCACTCTGACATAAACTTATATTCTACCAGAAATAAAAGTCTGCGCTTTACAGAAATTGTTGAAGCCTCTCTGCTGATTTTTCAGTCTTTCAGAACCTGTGCACTACTTTAAAAAAATTAAGTGTTGATCTGTGTTCTCTATATTTGGTGTATAAATAATTGTTTTAATCAATGTCAGGTGCTGCATCTCTGGAGGGTAAAGCATTTCTAAAAAAGAGTCCTGATCACTTGCAAGCAGGTTGTCCCAGGTGCCGTGAAGCAGTGACCCGGGCTATCCCACACCCTCCGTCGCAGGAGCTCCCTCCTGCCACCCCGTTTGTCCCCACGAGCACCCTGCGGCTCCCCGCGAGCCGCACAGCGTAGCCGGTGGGTGCAGGTCGTGCTCGACCACGGGCAGTGGCCATGCCTCCCGCAGTGTGAACGTCGGCTCCCAAAACCACCGATGTAAATTTTTTCTTGCTACTAGGTGATATTTTCTAGAACTTGCAGAAATACCATCCTATTGGAAGCCTCGGATTTAGTCGAACTTGACTCTAGATGCGTGTTAGAGACTTTTGAGGAGGAGCAAAGGTGGCTGGCAGCTTTCTGCAGGTCGGTGCCTGCGCGTTGTTGCTTCAGCAACTGAGAGTAAAGAAACGCTTTCCTGGCCACTAATTAGGAAGTTGTTATCTATAGCTGCTTAAAAAGGGAGCAGCTCTGAAACTTGAGGGGCATCTTCTCCGTTCATCTTCCCGAGTGCTCTTTTCCTTATTTCATCAAGGGTATCATCATAAATGTCAGTAGAAGTGATGTGAAAATGTCGCTCAGGCCAGCGGTGATGCGTTAATGGAGTCGGTAGGTGAATTTTCACGCAGTGCTGGTTCAAGGTGGAAGGAAACTGCTCATAAAGCCCTGCAAGGAAAAACTGTGGAGGCTGAAGGCAACTCTCAAATTTAGGAGTGGAAGGTGGTGTTGGGAGCTCTCGTCTTTAGCACTAAGGCAGATGTCGTTTTTTGGTTTATGGTATGAAGTGTGTTTCGAATCATTTGGAAAGTGTTAACTGATGAATAAGCAGCTTTTACCGGAAACTTTTAATGTGAATTTTAGGATTGTGTGTTACAAGCAATAAAAACCTCGTAACACTGGAATGCAAAAAGCAATGTACCTTATCAGCTTTTGTGAAAAATAAACCATATTACATGTATTTACACTAATTGTATAATTAGACATTCAAATTACGGTATGTAAATACTTAGTAATCAGCTAAAATTTGCTTTGAAAAACAAGATAATTCCCTCAACACAGGCTACCTTAAAAGAATGTTAAGTCAGGAGAAACCCTACGGAAGTACAATGAGAAAATCAGCCTGCAGTGATGAAAACCTCAGTAACTGGGGAGCAACGTGTAATTCCATCATTTCCTTTTGTGCGCAGCTATAGTTAACGATCCAAAGCCTAATCAGGTGATGCGCTGAGCACGGTGAAAGAAATAGTTGTCAAGAGTCTGTAATGCTCCGACCCAGCTCACTTTAAGGATTTGCCTTATTTGCCTAAAAAGGGGGGAATCTCTCTTTTCTCTTTGTAAGACCTCTTGCTCTTCGGAGATCTCGTGGAAGATACGCAGAGCGAGGAGCTGAATGAACCAGCCACGCAGCCAAACTACTGCCAAAGGTGCTTAAAAAGGCAGTATCAGGCCTGGGGAGTTTTGGTGAGGTAACAAAACCCTTAATATTTGTCATGGTTATTCCATCCCAGGCTAAACCCGTTCTAGATACAGTGTGTAAATAAAAACATTTCTGCCCATAGAACCTTACTCTTTCAGTGCTAAATTATCGAGCATCATTTCTGTGAATTGCCGGTTGTTGTTCTTGACTGACATGTTTACTCAGATAATGTAACAGTTTTTCTCAAAGAGATCTACTTAGTGTCTAGATGACATAAACACGTTTTGGGTTTTTTTGGGTTTTTTTTTGTGGAAGAAAGAATTCCCAAGGGCTTTTTACAGTTCTGCCTAATTCTCTTTCAGGCTTACAGCCTTATTGAATATTTTCCCTTCCTTAGTACTGGTTTAGTTACAGCCTATATTTGCCTATATCTGTAAAAAGTGCATTTGGTGAGTCTGGGAACGGTGTCTGCTTAGGAAACACCTTCCTCCCGTGTAGACTGAGCTCCGTGAGTCGATTATAGCCTGTGCTGCTGCCTTTGCTGGCTGGCGCAAGTGGATGTGAGAAGCCACCCACTTGGCTTGACGCTGATCTTCCCTAACGCCAACTTGCTTTACTTTTATAAACGTGGCCCTTGCGGCAGTGAAACGAGAGGTGAGGAACTGCAGTCGCACGGCACAAATCAGCACAGCTTTCGTATGAGAAAGTGTTCTTCAGGGCTAGCGACTCAGAAAATGATGGTTAGATCCTGGCCTGTGTGCCGAGGCTGCCTCACTGCTGTGCAAGGACAGTAAATGCAAGGAGTGAAGGGCTGGGAGAATTTGAAGATGCTGAGAATTTTGGGAAAAAGACGAGGAGGTGAGAGTGTCATGAGGTGTCCCCCCATGCCAGGTTTTCTTAGCAGGTGGAGAGCTTTTTAAATTTAGTTCAGTAATACAATTAAATTTGGAGCAGCAATAAAACTGAGCTAGAGCAGTAACAAAGAGCAGTAATGCTTTACTGAAATGTTTAAACTCTTACATAGCTGGTTTTATTAATTTATGCTAGCACAAAATAATATGTAACCAGTTATTATTATAATTGTTGATACTTAAAACCTTCATCTTGTTGGTCCTCGGGACCTAAGATGAGAGGTTTTGGTTTTCTGTGGCAAAACCAGCTGCTCTCAGACTATTTAGCAGACGGGAAGACCTGTATGTTCCATCCTGGCTATGCCCATCAGGTAGGAGAGCCAGTAAATAAGGTCTTCAGGTCTATCATCTCATTGCCTGGATTCCTGAGGAAGCCCTGGCAGGTACCGCAGCAAGATCGGGTTTTCAGCTGCTGTAGGGCAGTGTGCCAGATCATGGGTTTTGTTCCCAAACATATAGCATGTGCTGGTAAAGAAATGTAGCAGGAGATGAGGAATGCTGCTTTACACAGAATTAGGATGGTGAGTGGCTCGGCAACATCCCCGGGCTCGGCTGGGTCTGGACTGCAGTGGGAGCCGGAGCTGAGGGCAGCTGCTCGTTCCCAGCCCACTGCGAGCCTCGGCTGCGCCTTTGCCCTGGCACCTGCGTTCCAGGTTGCTGAGCATCTGGTTGGGATAGAGCAGAAGATTATGTGCAGTAACTGCTTGGAAATGGTGAATAACGGGCATCTTGACCAGCTACCGGCAGCCTGCTCTGGCAGGTTATGGGTATGTACTTGCAGGTTATATATTCAAAAGCTTGCATTACGTAAATTCAGTGGTAAATTGAAGTAATCTGAGCATGGCAAGGGTGCATCCTTTGTAATCCAAGCACATGATCAGGATAACCATGAATATTCTTTGCACTGGATATATAATGCAGCAGCTTAGAAGATAGACTTGCTGTGAAGACAGCCGTGATGAGCAAATTTTGGAGTACAGCTGATGGATGCTTAGACTGCGGTGGTTACTGAGAGGGTAGTAATACCATTGCATGGTATTGCAGAGTTATTTTGCTTTGCTACTTGAGTGAAGACATCCTTAATGAGAGGCAATAAATGACCTCTCTAGCCATAAACTTGATCCAAGTTTCCTGTGTGATTCAAGGGAAGACATTTTTGGGAAAGCAATTTCTGATGTAGGAGACATGACGAGGATGGAGATGACGGAGACAGGGACGGCTCTAGGCAGTGCTGTGATCTCAAGATAACTCACAGAGGCTGACGAGACCGAGTGATTCAACTTAAAAACAGTGTAGTCACTACTACTGATAAAGACACTAAAAAGTTTCCTTTGATATTTCCAATATTTGGAATTGCCTATCCATCAGCTCTTAAAGAAGATCCCTAACGTTACAAAACCAGTAGGCTTTTGTGTGCAATACATTCATAGCAATATCTGTGAAGACTTGCTCAGTTTTCCAGTTCTACTGGGAAAAAACTGAATTGTCACGCTCTAAAACAAAAAAGAGCTACCGTAAAGAATTATAATAACCAAAGGAATCCGTAGGGATTTCCAGGAAACAAAATTCAACCCAGCAGTCAAGATGACAGTGGCTTAAAAAAGACCTGTCCTTCGTTCCAAGATGGGAAAAATTCCCGAGGTGACAGTGACAGTTTCACCAGTAAGTCAGTTGAAGGCAATTTAGATCGTTTGATCTGAGACAAAAGAGCATATTTGAACATACCGTGGTCACAGATCCAGGTACAAAGCAGAAGATGCGTCAGCTCTAAAATCCGGCGTAGTGCTTCAAGGCTGTGCTCTTAGAGGGTCTCTTGCATACAGTATTTTTCTTTTCATACTACGAGCCATGAAGTATCTAAGCTGCAGGCTCCTTAGTTCATCACATACTGGAAATACACACAGCAAATTCTCCAATAGATGTCAAAGATTTATTTAAAATTAATAGCAATTGAACACTACGATGGCCAAAACTTGCCATAATGTTTTATTTCTGTGTATGAAACAGGACTTTCTGGAAGTGTTCATTTTTTGTCCAAGACATACTATCTTATCATGTCAATCATGGTAATGGTTCTGCATAGCTTTCCCTTATCTGAGGGGATATATTTGATCGAAAAAACTCTTTAAGCATTCTTATGTTAACACTCTCTGTCTAAATGAAAACTGATAGCTTAGTTTTCAATGAGAGCTTTTTATTAACCCCAATATATGGATGTTTATTAATGGGTTTCCCTTGAGCTTTGCTTATTTTTAACAGAACAAGATGCTTCAAATGATAGCGCTTTGAACAATCTGATTCTCCTTCTTGTAATTTAAGGTGTCTTCTTGTCATATATGTGTTTTGATGTGTCCTGTTCAGAATCTGGATTCAGATCAGTTCTACGAAAAGCTTTAGTATTTCTCCCACCACTGCTGCTCCATTACCTGTTATTGTTTCTTTATATACGTAGCTGTCAATGTTGCTGCTGGCATGCTTCTTTGGGGAGACATGGTTGAAATCAATAAGTTATTGGGAAGCGCTCAATTAGCAGCCTTTCACTTCTGGTGATGACGCCTGCTAAGCCTCCTGTGCTTCAAGCACAATATTTCTGCATGACTTTTCAGTCCAAATGTACACATTAATCAACTGAAAGAGTAAAACGAGAAACCCTGAGTATGCTGCTGTGTCTGCTTGGGACACGCGGCTGGACGGCGGCAGGCACACAGCGTCAGGCGGACGCGGAAGCGGCAGGCTGAAACGTTGCTAATACAAGATACCAATCACGTCAGTGGATCAGCAAGACAATAACTCGATCCCTACAGTAAAATAAAAGAGAATGAGAAAGAGCCACGTGCTTTATCCTTTGCTTTCAGTTCAGTCTTTTGGATCTCCCCATCCCTTTTGTCTTCTGTGCTTGCCCTCATGATACCACGTAAGATTGTCACGTAGATTTAAATCCTTTTTTCTTCCACTACATTCAAGTCCACTGTGAAATCCAGGTTCTTCTTCTGTGAGATTAAATTTTAGGATTTCAATTTCACACAAATATAAGGTGCTGCCACTAAGAATTCGTGCCAGTTATTTGTAGTAATTAAGAATCACCTGCTGTGTCACTGTGCACCCATGTTCCAACGCAAAATATGCCTTCCTAATTTCCCTGTATTAACCACACCCTAAACCTCATTCTAACGAAACAAAAAGGACAAATTACTCAGAAATACAGTCTCTGTCAAACTGTCAGGCGGTTACAGGAAGATAGCAATTAAGAAAAGCTAGAAGCAATTTGAAGGCAGAGTTTCAGATCGATAGGCAAAGGAGCAATCAGCTTTCACAGGCCTTTGGCTGGCCGTGAGACGTGAACGCTCTGTGCAAGGCAAGTGCCTGCTTTACGTTTTTGAGCATCCACTTTCTTTCCCTGCTTCTTGGAGGTGTTCATCACCTGTGTCAGGTCCTCCATCTCATGAGATGCTTGTTTGACACATGGTTTCTTTTTCAAAATTCTAGATTGTGTAGTGCATGTATATAGCTGCTGTATTTGGATGGGAAAACCAGAGTATTCAGAATGAGTTGTGCACAGTTCCAGCTGTTTTTCACAGCACTGGCTACATTTTTTTTGTGAGTATCTCTCATTGCCCCAGACCTGGAGAAAGCCACTAACTGCATACTTGTGGGTGCGGTGCAGGCTCACTTCAGTAGCGTTTGTTACTAGAAAGTGCATGGAGCTTGAAGAAAGTTAGTTTTTTTGGCACTATTAAAAAATAAATTAATAAAAATAAAGGCTTTCAAGCATTTACATGTACTACTTGTTTAGCTTGTCAAAATATTAGCATTGCCCTGTTTTTGGCAATTTCCAAATACGTTGCTGTGAAATGCATGCCATCTGCTCACTGCTTTGTAAAGTACTGCCGTGAAACGTTGAGATGGGTAGGAAAGGTCTCAGCTTGGCTTCTTCGCCAGTGCCGTGGCACCCCAGCCGAGCTGTCCCCTGAGCGCTTCCCCGGGCCTCCGGCCGGCCTCGAGGCTTGCGGAGGCCATCGGCCCACCTGCCCTGCTACTTCGTGAGGGCCCGCGTGGAGCCTCGTGGCTGCGGTTGTGGGCTGGAGCGAGTTGGGCATTGAGTGAAACGAAGAGCCATGATGCCAGACTGAGGAAGAGCACGTGTGCGTTGTGCCTGCTCTGACCCAAAGTAGCTTGTCTTGGCAGGCAGTAAAGACAGGGGCAACGCGTGTATCTCCTTCCTGGGGTCCCACCCCACGGGTCTGGAAAGCCGCCGTTGCAGGAAGCGTTCCTTGACACCACCCAGCTCTTAAGAGCCAAAGAAAAGATCACACATTGCACAGAGTCTTTGTTGCAGCGTAAAAGTCACACGGGGACGTTTTGGAAGCCTTGGGGATATCCCACAGGTTTTCTCCTGGTTGGGGTGAAGGGAGGGAAAGTCACAGTGTTTTCAATGATTAATTACATTTGCGCTTCTCCTCTAGTTGAAAAATGTGAGACGATATGTAGAAAGAAATCTAAGAATTTATGCTCAATGGATATGAAAGTTGTGTTTTCTAATTCACATTAGATACCACTGTAATTTCTCTTGGCCACTCCATACTTTATTTCCCTCTCTCTCACTCATATGTTGAACTTCGCTGTTAAAAATTTTAGAATTCATTCTCTGTTCTGCAATAATCCCTCCTCCAATAATGTTTTTTTCCAAATTGATTTTTCTTTCTTTTTCTTTTATTGCAATGCAACACTGTTTCTTTGTTGACCTTATTTTTGAGTTCTCACCATCCTTTTTTCCTTCACTTGCCACGTCTATGCCAAATGTTCTGCAACGTACTCATGCTCACACTCTCTCTCCCCTTGTTTAATTGCTGTTCCTTCTGAACTCTTCCAATTCTCACCTCCCTATTCTGAGTCCCATATTTCATCTGTGCAGTTTTTATTACTGCTACTTTTATCTGTGTCTCCTTCAAGCTTCCATCACCCTTTGTGTTACCGGAAACTAATGATCAAGTGGGAAGTGTATCTGCTCTTTTAGTCTTTCTTCTTTCAACACCAGTGTGATTAATCCGAGTCGTTCCGGTTGGCCCATGCAGTGGTGATTGAGCTGTCGCTCAGGCTTTCACCCTGTCGTACCGCTGCTGTGAAATTGAACTTCAGACCGTGAGAGCGTTCAGCGGTGTCAGGAAAATGGGAGTCAGTAATTTACAAAGTGGCTCCGCGTTTCGCACGCTGTCCCAACTAGGAATGCGGAAAATGATGTGTAGGACTTATTAATGAATCAGGATGCAGCAATGCCACTGCATTACGGAAGCTCGCATCCCTCGAGATGAATGAATTATGGATACAAAACCATTATCACGCCCTTTTGGCAACGTTTTCACTTTCTCTCACGCGGTGTACCTGGGACTCGTTGGCAATGCTTTATTTCCTATCTCCCCCAGTATATTGCAAAAATTCTGGAAGCTTAGTATTTTTACGATTTTTGCAGAAGTGCTTTCATTGTTTTTCCACTGAATTCCCTTTCCTTGTGCTATCATGCCATTAACCTCTTAAAGCTTACATTTATTGCTTTATTCATTTAAATAATTTTAGTTCAATGAATGAGACACATCATATAATGCAAAGCGCTTTCAAAATTACTGACCAATAAAATTGATACCATTAATGTTCTTCTGTATTTATATTGGAATTTCTAATGTGGAAAACTCAGAAGTTCAGAGAAACCCCGAGGAAAACTTGTCAAAAGTGTGGGTACCTAATCTGAAATAGGAACAAGTGGTCCAGCCCCCTTAGAAATTCTGCTCATGATACTGGAAGAAGAATCTTATGAAAATGCATCTTCTCTTATTAAGAAGTGAGCTAAATTTTTTGACATCTCCAGCTAAGATTTGAGACATTTTTTCTTTTAATCCAAATGTCCTCTTTTTCTGATCACAAAGTCTGTACACCCTCCCCATGTGTGAAGTTCCTTTAATGGTGTCTTTTCAAATGTACCGTAGTGCATATTCAGTAGAATTTACAAATAATGTGGTGTGTTAGGTCAAATCATCTTATAATGTTACATCAAGAAATGGGGATGTGGCAACCTTCAAGGCAGAGCTGCTGTAGAGGCAAGGCACAGTATTAATCTCTTTTCCTTTTTGATTTCCACTCTTCCCTCTCCAGCTGTATAATCCCCTTTCACAAGTGGAGTAACTAAAATGAACAGAGAATGGGAATATACCTTTAAAAAGTACAGTGACTCGCTGTCTGTTAAACCTCACTGGGTAAGAATGGGCCAGGGAAAGTGGCACAAAGTCGGATGAGAGGGAGAGATTAATTCGTCTTCTGTCACTTCTGAGAGCTCAGTTCAAACCAATCCAAGGAGACAAAAAAGACTTTTTGCGTGTGTGCTTAATGTGTATAGTTGTCAGCAGTGAGGTACTTCAGGCTGCTCTGCCCTACTTTCCAGTTTGTAGAAACATCACAGCCCCAACTGCAAGGCCTTTCTGGAGCAGCCCAGGAGCTGGACTCGACAAGCAGGGACCGCGTTAGCCGCACGTGGGTGAGTTCAGGTGCCGCTGGAAGGGCCTGGTTAAGGGATGCTGCGCCAGCAGACGAGCTGCTTCTTTCAAAGATTCTGAGATGATTGCTTAGGAGAGGGGTTTGGAAGTTGTGTGTCAGGAGGACGTCTGTTCTAAAGACAGCAAGCTCAGAATCAAAAGCCATGTCAGGCATTTGATCATTCTCTACTTGTTGACCATCCTAACGCAACCAATAACGCGCAGAGTAAATCTGCCAGTGTCCGAGCCGCGTGGCCCCAGCCGTGACCCCGACCGGCGGCGCTGGGAGAGGCTCGGCAGCGGGTCGCGGAGCCCGGAGAGGTCTCCGGCAGCACGGGGTGCCCGAGGCAGCTCCAGCGGCCCGCGCGGCGGAGCAGGAGGGAGCGTGGCTCTCGCTGCACCTTTTCAAAGCAGCAGGGTGTGTTTCTGTAGCTAGTTAGTTGGTACTATCATCAGGGCTAGGCTAACGCTGGCTCGTGCGCAGAGGTGATCTCCATCCCCCGTAACAAGTACTTGAATGTGTGTACGCACAGAAAAGGTTACACAGGTCCTGCAGCTTTCCCGCCGGCCAGACAGGATCAGGTACTGTCAGTATGTGCAAGAATTGCCTCAGCGGTGCGGAAAGTTGGCTTGTTGCAATTTTGTGACACAGCCTTAGAGAACTTAATACTACTTAATCAAATAGCATTTGATAAAGTTTTCTAGAAATGTTTCTAACACCTATAGAAAGCAACAGAAACATTATTCTTAGCTTTTTAAACCACAAGACGTATTTCTGTAATATTACTAAAGCAATTTATTAAAGTTTTAGAAACAATTTCTATAGGTTTAATATTTTACCTTCTTCTATTATCTTCTGTAGAGTGTTTGAATAAAGGCAGAGGGCAAGTTGTCCACTATTTAACAGCAGTAATATAGCAATTTAGAGGGAAAAATCAAGTGGAGGATATGTCAGTACTACAGCAAAACAAAGGAGATGAGGCTGAATTTTTAATTACAGCAATGTTAACGTTGCCGCTTTTTGCAACTCCTACACAAGATGTAATCTCTAATGAAAAATATCTCGAATACTCTGTCAGAACAGTAGTTCAGTGTTATTTCTGAGAGAAATATGCTATTCACTGAATTTCTGTAGCAACTTCTGATAACAGTTATTTTGCTTAAAGCAAAAACCAAGGCAAGAAAAGTTGGATTTTGATAGTGAGCGAGACCGGTAACTCGCTCTGTACAGCTCAGGAGCTGGACTGACACAAAGCGCTGACGCAGCTTTCGTTAGTGGTAGGTGGGAAGGCTGGATGATTGGTCTCCATATATTAAGCCCAAAGAGTCCAGTTCTTTAACAGCCCTGGGAGTGTGATCGGTATCTTTTATTCTAGTTTTACATGTTGCAGACATGAAAGCACAAAAAAAAAAAAGATTTTGCATTTTTATTGTTGAAAAAAATGTGCGGTTTTTAATCTGGTAACGGGCTTATGTACAATGCATCTTGTCTGCCCAGTTGTACTTTACTTGAGCTTGGCGAAGGAGGCTGTGACTAGGCAAAGGACCCAGCAAAGCTCCCCGAACAGGGAACAAGCACGTGATGTAGTCAGAAGGCATCTCTCGGGCCCATTCTTGCTTTATTGTAAGAACGTCTAGCTTTTGCTTGTTTTCCTCTTCTTTGTGATGTATCCTTGAATGAGTACTTTGCCTGCATTCATAGAAGTTGCCTCGCCAAGTCTTTCTGGAATTACTTTGTTCTTTCACCAGGAAATGTCAGGTTGTGTCAAACAAGTTCAGCAGTGAGTCTGCACATGCATTTCTGCTCAGCGTTTTGCCTGTATTTTTTATTTTTCTCTCCATCTGTTAATTATATGTAGTGGCTTATGAAGGATTACATTAAAACATTTTAAATAATTGGTATGATAGGGGATACTATTAGTCACCATTAGCACCGATAGGTGATAATTTTCTGCTCTGTCCCTTCTGTTTGGGGAGAGTGGAGGGCAAATCTGCTAACAGGGAAGAGAAACGCTGAGTAGATTAAAGAAATGTTGGACTTGATTCATTTCTCACACACACTGTATCTCCACTGATTTCACAGAATTGCTCCTGATTTATATCACTGTAATGTAGAGGAAAATCAGTTCCTTAAACTATACTGCTCTATGTGATTAATTTTGTGTTTTGTCATCCTATAATGTCTATTTTGTATTTTTAATATTAAACTACACATCTTTCAGATCACAATCACGTCATATGTAAACTCCTAACTACAATATTATCTATCATAACGCAGTGGGTTTTCTTAGTATTTTAGGCTTCTATGTGATAAGGTTTGAAAATACGGTTGTCTTCATCTTTTCGGTTTTCTGGAAGACTTGAGATTTTATGTATATATTTTTAATATTCCTCGAGCAAAGTATTTAATTCTCACTATACATCAGGCATTCAGACTGATGAGAGCAGAGTTTTGGACTTCAAAAGGTGTGGTCTAATAGACTTGAAAATATAGAATGTAATACAATTATTGTTACATAGAAGTAGAACTGCATTGTTCAGAAACAAGAAGATGTCTAAACAAGAATGCATTATAAAGAGAGCTCTATGGAATTTTCTTAAGATTCTGTAGTTGGTGGAAAATGTGAAAATTGCGTTTGTGGATGAATAAGTAAACAACTATTGCACACTTTTCCTTAAAAAAAAAATGAGACGCTTCCTCCTAGGTTTTACTCTAGAAATGTTTATTGTTAAAGGATTGGGTGTGATCTTCAGCTATTGCAGAAAGCCTCAGAAATAGTGGGCACATGGAAAGTGGGTTAGAAAATTCTTCTGAAGCCGTGGTACGTTGGTCTAGAAAGAAACCCTAAAGCCACTGTGTATGCGTTAATAGCCGTTCAACGTATCAAAGAGCTCAAAGAGTGGGAATAGGTCGGCGATGGATTAGACATCGCCAGTTATTTCTCCATACAGCTTGCCGTTTTCAATAGCATAGCCGGGTTTGCACAGATGTTTCATTCACATGTGACCTTGAAGTTTGAAGGATCAAGGTTACCTGATGTTGAACTTCAGTTTAACCTGGAGGCAAACCTTGCTTTCAGTGAGGAGCTGGACCAGGTGATTTCCAGAGGTTCTTTCCAGCCTGAATTATTCTATATGATAATATGATGCAGAGACTTGTTAATCAGCTTCTGTTGCCCGATTCTACAGGCAACCTAATTATTAAGGTGCAATGCCCCACTGAAGAGCTGAGTACACAAGGAAAAACTAATGATTAATTCACAAATTCTGCCTGAAGTACACATTGCAGAATATCGCCGAGTGGACGTTAATGTACAGAAGTTCCCAAACACTTTTCACGTTTGGTGAAAAAAGTCTCCTGATCCAAAAAATGTTCTAAATTTTCATGGAATTACACAACTGAAAGCCTGCAGCAGCCCAGCCTTGACATTAGATTATGTATTATTTCATCACGTGGCTAAAAAAAAATCATGTAGGGGAAGTGGCTGGCTATTGAAACAGCAAGCATCCTATAGTTTGGAAAATCATAAGCAGTTTATGAGAGAGTGACAAAAGACAGATAGATTTGTAGTTAATGCTGTTCACCACAAAGAGCTTCGACAGCTCCAGTGAAAAAAAGGGAAGAAGCTATATTTAGGATAATAGTTACACAGAACCAGTATACTGCACTTAAATACTCCTAATCTGCCTACCTTATTCTTCTCTCCACAAAAAAACCCCACCAAAACCAAAAGAAACCAAAAAGCCCCAACAAAATTCTTCAGCATCTCTGGAAAAATAAAACTGTACCTTGTGTAAGAAGAGAGTAAAATTACAGATGGGAGATGGGGTGGAGGGGCTGAATCTGAAGAAAGAGCCAGAAAGGTAAAGGCTGCAAATGAGGTACCATTAGCAAACTATGTAAAAAGGCAGAAAGAGCATGCTTTTAAAATGAATAAGAAGCCAGGGAATAACAAAAGGAATTGTCGGGTCCTCTGCTTAAGAGGATGGAAGACAAAAAAAAAAAGGGGTATAGAAAGCTGAAAAGCTTAATAGCTACTTTGCGTTGGCCCTTCACTAAAAAGATAATAGTTACATGCTTAATGCACTAATAGTAGTAACGTAAAGGTGAGATGGAATCAGGAAGGAACAGGTTAAAATGTGCTACCAATTTAAGATGGAACACATTAAAATAATCTCTGGAGAGCCAGGCAAAATTCTCCCTGGAGTGATGTAGCATCAGTATCAAAGCCATTGGCAATTTAATTAGGGAATTCATGGAGGGGAGGGAATTTCACCAGGGCTGGAAATGAATGCCGTAGAATGAAATCAAGCAGGTGTAAGATCCTCATAGTCAAATTCCGCTTTTTCAATTCAGATCTTCAGGCCCAAGGGAATATCCTTTTGCTCTGAAAATCCATTGTTCAAGATGGTATATGGCCCTGAGTGAACAGCCTGTGAACCTGGCTTGCTAATTAGTACTTCTTTTGGCAGCGGTCGTTACATGGCCAACAGCCAGTCTTCCAGGCTGCAGGGACGCGTTCTGCAAAGACGTGGGCTTGGCGTGGCAAGCAGTATGTGCTATCCTTTCCTCGAAGGGCGAGGCAACCCCTCAGGCTGCAGCGGTACTGTCGGGCTGATGACGCCCAGTATTTGTTAAAGGTGAGGGCCTCGACGATATTGGGCTAAACACACATGAGGAGGAAGCATGAAATCATGGTGGTTGCTGTCCGATCTTTTCTTTATAATTATTTTATGAGCTGCCATCTGTAATTAAGTTGAAGCAGTCAGTGGTTCCATAGCATAGCGGTGTCATTGGTAATAACATGTACACAATTATATAATTCTTTCTGTTGGGAAACATCAAAAAATCATGGCCAGGAAAGCCTAATGCTTTTTTTCAAACGAGAGAGCAGATAAAACAGAAATTTCAATGGACTCTTATAACCCCACATTCTCATTGTTGTTATCCTTCCCTTTTTTACTTTTTACTATCTGCAAGTAGGATATTTTTGGATCCAGAATATTTCTACATTTTATTTGTGAAGCAATCATTGTCAGTTAGGCTGTGGTTATGATTTCAGAATGGGAAAGCAAAGAGCAGCCGAGTGCAGGTAGGATTTCCCTTTCAGGGTATTACATGTGTCGTTTGCTCTGTGCAAATTCCTCCAGATAGTTAATTCACTCACTTGCGGCCTTTCCAGTTTTCCTGATGCGGAGGAGGTATTAAAATCCGTCCCTTCTTTGGGGGAAGCTGATGAAACCAAGCGCATGATTCCTATGACCCCTGAGGCCATCTCCGTTAAGATGTTCCATCAAAGTGTGGAGCAGCTGGGTATCAAGCAATGGTGGAAGCGTAGCAGCAGCTCAGGAATGTTGCTGGCCCTCCGCAGAATAGGAGAGCGTGTTCAGCAGCCGGAGAAGCGGAATTTCTCCAGGCACTCGTTGCCCCTGTGGGAAGTCAGCCGTGCCGGAGCGCTTCTCACCCTGGGGGCAAATCCCCCCCACATCAGCAGAGCACAAGAGGAACAAAGCGTAATTTACTTCACCCTATTTCTATAAAGGATGATGTAAAGATCCTGGTTTTATAGCGTATACATAGTTACACTATATTTATTTGTGGTGTATGTGGGTATATATTGACCCATGTATTTGTACAGTATCAGTGACCGCAGGCTTTGATAGTTTCTGTTAGAACACCTGTATCGCACACATGACTTCCTCCTCCTTCCCACCCTCCAAGTCTCTGGCTAAGACTGTTTGCATTCATCTCACCCAACTGCAGAGGCCACAACAGTGTCACGTCCCATAGCTGTGAGTCTCCTTGGAGGTGGGAGACTTTATGCCTCCTGTCCAAATGACAGAGGAGGAAAAACACCAAACCCTTCCAGGCTGTCTCTGGTGACATCTCAGTCTCGTGTCCTCTTCTCAGCAATCATTTCTGTCTGCCTCTCGTTCTGTCCGTGAACCCATCTGGGATTAGGTGTGATGTTAACATAACACACAGTTATATGCGTGCCAAATCCTTCCCAATATTTCTGTAAGTGATAGGATAGAAGTTCAGCTGTGCAGCAGCAGCTTGAGACTGGATGGGATGCAGTCAAAGGCGTGGAGGGAGCTGGCCCGTGGCATTGTGAGGCTGCCGTTCACTGTCCTTGAAAGGCTGTGGTGAATGCGGAAGGTTCTTCGTCGCAGGGAACAGCAAATGTTACTCCCAACTTGGTGATAGACAACCAGGAGAGTCCCCCAAGGAGGATCTGGGGGTCCTAGTGGAAAGGAAGCTGGCTATGAGACAGCTTAGCTCTTCTTTTAAAAGGAGATTTTAGTGGATGCTGTCAAGGTGACCTTCTAACCTTCATTTTTCTGTGACTTTTTGCATTTCTCTGACTTTGGTATGAACAGATATCCCAGCTCTGGCCTTGTATGGCCTCATGCGTCCACCTGTCCTCACGGCCTCGTGCAGCAGCTCCCAGGTGGGCCGATCGGCAGTGCCGGAGCTGTACACGTGCTAGGCAGCGTGCACGGGGAGCCCTGCGGAGCCTCGCTCGGTCTGTCCCGGGGGCCGTTGGGCTGGCTGCGGTCTGGCTGCTGTGTGAGGTTCTGCTGAAGGTGCTGACGAAGTCTGTGCCGTTTTTCTGTCAGCTGTGCGTGGAGAAACTGTCATCCCCCGCAAACGGTCTCTGCAATACCGGGGCGGGGGGATGCTCTGATCGGGTTCCTCTGTTACTCGCAGTTGCCGATGCCATAAATCGTGGCTGTAGATGTTCGGCTCATTTACTGCTGCTTGGCTGGGCGCTGGTGTCACGTAAGGGCAGCTGGATTCCAGAACAGGAAGGGTTTGACTTTGGTCTGTTCCATGTTTCTCAATTTTTCTGCCAGCAACATACCATTTTTGGACCAATGTTATTAAATATTTGGGGGGTGACTGTAGTAATGCTTAGCCTTTTTTTTTTTTTTAAGAGGTAAAAGCAAGAGTTCTCATATATCTGCAATAGATCTGTGATATTAGATATGTGAGTTACATGGTGTAGCGCAGATAGCAGCTTCCCTGGAGACAGCATGGGTGACTGTGAGGGCAGGGTGGCCTGGAGATAAGGGCTATCTGCTATCTCGGCATGAAATATTAGTAGCCAGCATTAAATGTGGTTTTGCTTTCCCACTTTGTCTCAAAAGCAGAATTAAAACGATTTTGTGGCATTAAAACAAAAGCTTTTATGAATTAATATCCCTGTCAATACTTGCTCTTTGTATAACTTTTCCAGTCTGACAGTGAACAGCGGCAGTGAGGGCAGGTCAGTTTTTAGGAAATTGCTTTAAAGAAAAAGCAGAAGAAACCTTTGCAATTATAAACCCTGATTATGTAAAGTAGTCAGATATGTGTTTTTCTTTTGCTTGGGTTGTGTGTTTCCCTTTTAACATGTCTTGTTTAGAAGTCCAAGTGCTGAAGTGAAGGGTTTTCATTTAACATTTAAAATGAAATCAGATATCTGCTTCCTTATTGTGTAGCACTCTCCTTATATAATCTTTAGAGTTAGATTATTCAGCTTTATAGCAGCATTCCTGTGTGCTGTTTGGGTCTTTGAACCTCGTTGCTCCCCCTCCTCATTTTATTATCATCAAATTCCAAATACTTGACAAGGGAGAGGACTTCAGAGACTCCAGCCCGATCGTACTTCCCCGACATCAAAGTGAGAAAAGCCTGTGAGATGAGCCATCTTGACCAACATGAAACAGGGCTTTGACATTGTAATGCACTGACATCACTCTCGTATAATCTGGTTTTATTTTATGTTTTATTTTTTTTTAAATTCAGGACAGCAGAAAGAGGATATCTTAAGGACACTTAGGACTTACACAGCCCGTAAGTGAGCAGAGGTGTGAAAACATCTGTAGCCTCGCTTTGCTTAGAAAAGAGAATCAAATCTCCCAGACAATGTAGGGATTTCCTGGCTGAGTGTCAGATATAATGCTCAGTGCTGTGATGTTTCCTTGCTGTCCACTAAAATATAAAATAAGAAATTCATTTATTATACCAGCTTAGCAGCGAATAAGTAGCACTTGGTGCTGGTAATACACTGGAACCTAAAAACACACAAGCCTTAGGGTATGCCAAATAAATGCGACTCTCTTAAAAATTATTTTTAATCATGGCAAAAAATGAAAATTGTATTCTTTGGTATCCTAAACTCAACCCCAGTAAACTGATGCCATTATTACTGAAAAATAGTTCCTTAAATATAAGTTGAAAAATAGTTACTAGAGTCGTATCGTCATTATAGGAAAATGGAGTTATTCAGCACCTGGGAAATACGTGTGTTGGAAATGCCGTTGATGGAAGGCACGCGTTGACACGCGCAGGAAACCTCTGCTCATGAAGCAGAGAAGTGCTCGGTACAGCACATCTTGTAATTTCTCAGCTGCTGGAAGATTAGCACAAGTGAAGTTTGGTGTTAGCCTGCCGGAGGACAAGAGCTCTCTGCTAAATTCTAAACGATTTGACTTACTGTGCTTAAATGTATTTTGTTGTGATTATTCAGTAGAGAAATGGGCAAAATTGTTTTTATCCTTGGTGTGACACTGATAAGCAAACAGTCTATGTGTTATGTTTTGATAGTGTCAAAGTATTAGGAGTAAAATCTTGAAATCAAAAGAAAAAATAAATTTAAAAAATCATGAAAAAAGAAAATCAGAAGCCTGTTGGGGTATTTTCCAATACTGTCAGCAGCACAGCCTGATGTTGTGCTGTTGCTCTAGGTAGAATGTGAGCAGAGCGAGAAGCAAAAATGAAGTCAGTGCATCTGAGGGAAAAGAGTAGAGTTTTAGAATTACTGTAGTTTTAGTGTTTTGACTTTTTTTAACATTTAAGAAATAAGTTTAGTGAAAATCTATCTCACTGACAGTATGTCTTTGAGCTAAAGTGTGTATTTATGGCCGTAATTGTGTTTACTAAACATTGGACAGAATGTATTAATGGACATAGTATGATCTTTTCTAGTAAATAAATATTTCTTGATTTATTAAATAGAACTTTCTTTTAAATAGAATATGATTTGCTCTATGTGGAGTAGGAAGTCAGAAGATTCACAGTAAAATACGAATCCTTTAAATAAGAATGTAAATAACCAGCAGAAGTCAGCTTTGAATGCGCAACCCTTATATTGATAGATGAGGTATTGTTTTCTTGACTGCTCTGTCTCTGAATGCATCTCTCTAGCACCGTTATGATAAGTAATTATCTATTGAATCATTTCGAGCTGGTGCACTGAAAGTAGCACACGGTGTACTTAGCTGGCTAAACTGATAGGGAACGCTTTAGAAAAGTAAAGCATTACAGAAAAGCAATAATACTCATGCTCCATTTTTTTATGGCGAGCAGGTGTCTATCTCACCATCTCCTCACCAGAATGTTTATTTTACATTATCCTATGCTGTAAGTTAGACACAATGCTGTGCATCATGACAGGCTGAAAAAGAGACATTAAAAGGGTACAAAATTAAGACAACAAAATATTTGAATTGTTAGCGATTCCTGAAAAAGGATATTCCACCTGCTGCTCTCTCCGATGCAGTCAGGAAGAAGCAAGTTCTGCTGTGTTTCTGAAACGGGCTGACGGCGTGCGTGGAGCGAAGACGAGCACGCTGGTGTGTGGACAAGTGGCCACTGCTTTTGCTTTAAAAAGGACTTAGAGCAAGCAAAGGAGGAGAGACTGTTCCGGCAGCAATGCAGTGAAATGTGTTGTTGCTATGGTCTCAACTGGGCGCCTGCAAGCGCTGATGGACGTGTGAAATGTTTTCATATCACAAGCGTATTAGCAACTTCCCTGATACCGAGCACAGAAAAAGCAACCCATACTGTTCATGCATATCCTTGTTTTCCTCTTGTTTTGTACTACAGTGAAGTGAGGGTGGTGTTGGCAGCCAATTTGATGTCGGGTCTTTCTGTGATTCTTTCTTAGTGCCCATCAGGGTGCCGATAGACTAAAGCCATCCAGCATGAAGAGATTTTTCACATCACAGTTGCAGAAGCAAACTACTTCTTGCCAAGCGCAGAAAATACCAATAAACATTACATATTCACATTTCCCTTTTGTTGTTTAATAAGGGAAAGGTGTCCTGGTGATTGCTCAGCCATCAAGCAGGAAAAATTACAACTTCTTTTCTTCTCTCTTTGCTCTTTTGTCAACAAGAGAGTCTCCTTTCCTCTGCCTTCTGCTGTAAACTATAGAGTGCGTATAGAGCGTCTCAATAGGAAGCATAATGGGAAAATATGAAATTGCACAGCTCAGTTGCCAGTCGCAAACGAAGGCACCTCTCCTCTTGGCTGTACGTGCGTTTCTTTGTTAGCCGGAATTGTTTCCCGGATTTTCAGAGGCCTGTTTATACTGGGATACGTCTGCTTTCTCCAAACACTCCGCTGTAGGATTTATTGATGAGAGTTGTGTGTGTGCAACCTAGATTTCCCCCCTTGTCTTTTCAGGAGGGTTTCTTTGCAGTACCAGCTGCCTCTTCAGTTGCGTTGGGTGGTGTGCGGCACTGCTCCGCAGAGCACCTCCCGAATGGAGAGCAGTCTGAGGGGCTGCTTCGGGAAGAACCAATTAATACAGTGTGTGTGTGTGTGTGTGTGTGTAAATGGTGTTCTCTGCTTTAAGGTCCCATTTGTTCAGTTTTAGTGCCACCACCAAGAACCGTCACCCTCTCCTCCTCACTACACTGTAAGTTTCTGCTCAGTGTGAGAAAGAAAATTTACCCAAGCTTTTATTTTTTTCTTTTTTTTTTCCCCTGAAGATGATAGAGTCCAGATCCTTGTGCAAAATAGCAATGGAAATTCCTCCTTTGTTAGGTCTGAAATATCTTTACTAATCTTTAAATCTACTCATTTACTCTGTCTGCCAACGTGAATTTGCCTCAGCTCCTTACATGACACTAAACCACTACTGAACTACTGTTACTGTGGTAATCTTTTTTGTATACCAGTGGTCATAATAAATACCATCAGTAGGCATAAGTGCTAATATTCCAGCCTGACTTTCTATTATTTTATTTTTTTTTATCGTTCATAGGAACAAAGAATGAAAATTTAAAGAAAGACATGAAGCCTTCCCGTTATTCTGGAAAGTTTTATTTTTCACCTTTGTGGTCATTCAGTAATCTCTGTGGTCGGTGTACGCGTCTGCTGCTTACATCTGTGAACTGATTTGTGTGCGGCAAATAAATAGACTTTATCTGTCATTTCAGTGGTCACTCCAGCTTAGAATGATCTGCTCCTTTCAGGTACTTGATTTTTTCCCTAGTATTTTGGGGTTAATTTATGTCTTATAGATAGAAAATTGTAGATCTAGAAAATAAGACAATGTCCCAACAGTGCTGGTCACGAACAGTATTCCAGTATTTTACTTAATATCTTCTTAAGCTTCTGTGTCGTCTTAAATATGCAAGTCCAGCTCCACCTCCATTGCTGGCAGACCCTTTAGAAAGTGTTACATCTTCATGCTTGTGAAAGTACTTACGGACTTTTATTTGTAAAATACTAGTTCTGTAGCAAATGGAATATGTTGTACGTAGTAACACCTGTAACAAAAGCATCTTGGAAATACAGAAGAAACATATAGATCAACTGTCAGGGAGTCATCTAGTGTGCTGTGGTTTCCTCAAACTCCACTTATTTTCCCAATAAATTCTGTTAGTAATTTTAGTTTAGTATGCTGATTGGGAAAGTAATCTTACAAGGATTATATACACTAGTTTATATTTAGGATACTGGGAAGGATCCTTATGTAGTTCCATGTTAGACTACAGTCTGATTTCTCTTTTCATTCTGAGATATGAATTTATATGACTGGCTGCTCTTGGAAGTTCTGGTAAGAGTTTTCTAATATATTGCTTGGCAAAATAATCGTACTGTGTTGAATGAATTCATACATTAGCATGACTCACACACCAGGCTGAGCAGTTGCACAGTTAAGCCAGCCACTTCCAGTAAATAGAATTCAAAATCTCATGTTTATTTAAATTTTATTTACTGCGTTGCATATGCATATTTTCATGGTTTTCCAAGAAAATATGATTGCTCCCACCGGCCCCACCCAGCTCTCTAACTGGCAGATAGGAGTGACACCTTCTCAGATGGCTAAAAAACCCCACAAATTTCACGCGTGGAGTCATATTTTTCTGAAACTACATATCTTTTAGAAAACAGATCCCTGTATCTAAATCAGTGTGGAAACACAGTGCCGAAAATCCACCTGGCAGAAAACAGTTAAAGCTGTTTGACCAGGAAATCTTGTCAAAAGACGTTTATACTCTTACAGGTTTGTACATACAAAAAAAATTAAAAAGCTAACTAAAAAAAACGAAATTCAGAGAGAGAAATTTGATGAAATAACCTCAACGCATTTAGAGTCTCTGAAACTGTCCTATTTGGAAATAATTGTCCTATTAATTGGAAATAATAGAAGTCTTGTTGAAAGAAGTACTTTTCATATCACTTCATACAAAGAGGATTTGGATTTCAGATACTGAATTCAGATATAGATGTTTTTCAAGATACAGCGTCAAACTGAATCCCTTTAAACTCATTTCTAATATGTCTGATTTAGAAAATTCTTTTAAAATTTGGCTTAAGCTTTTTACTTTGGAGACTTCTCTTTCCATTGAATTGGGCACAAAGGGTTCTCATACATCTTCAAGCATCCAATTTTTTTTAGTCCATTCTCTTGTACAAGGTGGGATATTTATCCGTCGACGTTCTCACTTACCATCTGCCCTGCCTGAAGGAGAGTTACAGTCTGATATCTGGAAATTCACTGGATACAGGCTTGGGTTGTGAAATTATGTTCTCTATAGGTAAGTGTAGCTGGTGTGAGGGTGAATTAGGGTGAGGTATGAGAAAGTCACCAGGCAGCACACCAAGTTACTCCTCTGGGTCTGCAGCCGTGCAGATTTATGTTTGGCTTTTGGTTTTCAGTAGTTAAAGCAAAGAGCAGTAAGGAGGTGACTGTCTACCTTCTGTGAAGTCTTTCCTTATACTCTGGTGGGATTCTTGCATATTATTCTTGGAATGGACTTTTCCTGCTGTGCTGAAAAGCAATCTTGTTAAATGAGACCATACAGAAATACAGGAGAAGTAGAAATTGTTCTGTAATTTTTTTTTATTGCTGGGCAGGCAGAATCTCTCACTATAACGCACTTTAGAACAACACTGTGAAGTTTACGACATAATTCCTAACTGATGGGGAGGTGCAAAATAGCACTGGTGTAGGGGAATTTGTAAGTTTGAGGGAAGGGAAGGGGTTTCCTGGTATAACTGTATCAATGCTGGGGGTTAGAAACTTGCATTTTAGTCTCCAGTCAGCATTGTGTTCAGTTCAGCTGCAGGTGAAGGTAATTTGGGGCAGTAAGTGCCATCAAAAACATGGATTTCTTCAACTTGCTGCTTCATCATTTAATATGTGGCATCTCCTAGGTTTTTTTTTTTTTGTGTTCTTCTTCACAACATCAGGTAAGAGCGTCGTAGGATATTTTAGGCTGGAAGGGACCTCAGGAGGTCGCAAGTCCAAATGTCCTGGTTAGAGCAGGGGCAGCCCTAAGGTTAGCTCAGGTTGCTCAGCGCTTTCTCCAGTCTGGCCTTGAAAACTGCCGAGGACAGGGACTGCACAGCCTCTCTGGGCAGCCTGTTCCGAGCCTGAACACCCTGCCACCCTGCGCGGTTCTGCGGTCCCTGCTGAGAAAGCAGCATCAGAGAGAGTCTGAACTTTCTTTGCTGAAGTGAAGTTACGGTGTCGCCTCTCACCAAAAGTCTCTCTGCAAGCACAAACCTTATTTAAGAAAGCAGTGCTGTCAGGAAATAGAAGATACAGATCAAATTAGCAGAGTCCAGTAAGAACGAACCATATAGCAGCCAATCAATTTGTGTAGGGTATTAGTTTGCAGTGTGGTTCTTTCACTTGAACTTCACTCTACGGGAGTTACTCGGATTGCCTCTGCAGGGAAGTTGTAGCCCAAATGACTAGTCCTGGATGACCTAAAAAGCCTGGGACAGAAGGGAAAACACCTTTAGTGTGAATTTAGGAGCATCTTAACCAGTGAATCGGCGTACTTCTTCATAGCAGGGACTCTGATGGGGTTTCTTGGCAGGTTTAGGCTGTCTAACAACTTTCAAGACTTCTGTTATCAGCAAAATTAGGAACAATTCCGTACTCCCTAAAGGAGTTTGTAGTAGGAACTGGTAACTGTGGTAAAGCATTAAAACAACAGGAGAAAGAGGAAGACGTGTAACAAGTATCCTAAGAACTATGCAAACAAGATGTGAGAAGTTTCCATGCTCAATATTTTAAAATTATTTAGGATATGCTTATAACCTCATCCTTACAGATTTTTTTTTTTGCATGTTATCCTATCATTTTTTCATGCCAGAAACTCGAAAGGGATGGACCGCTTCGTTCTAGCAGGGCCCGCACCACAGTGTGCATTAGGAGTGGTTTGAGCTAGCTGGAGGCATCGGTCCTTCACACCAAGTCCCAAAATTCCCCCGAGGTGTTTCATGAGCAGCCAGTTGGTGCAAACCCTTCCTGGGGTGCGTCGCTGCGGCAGCACCGGTGCGTGGGTTATCTGCCCAGGGAGTTGTCCGCACCTCACCTGTCAGTAGCCGAGGCTTCTGTATTTCTCTTTCATTTTCAGACATATTAAGAATTTATCACAAACATTTAAAGAAGGAAAATGCATTGACTTTTCTGAAAGCAATTTGTTAATTAACATCAAAGGGATGAAATTTGCCTTGCATTGCCTGGTGAGTGGCATTCTTCCATCGTCCTGGTTGCTATGGCGATGAAGGAAACTCGTTTGTTCCGGGTCACTCCTAAATTTGCACATGAAAGCATTAGAGATTACTGCTGTCTAATCAAGTTATATGGAAAAGTTTAAAGGGAGGTACAATGTTTTACAGCCAGCAACCCTCAACAGAATAAAACACAATAGCTGAGAAAAAGGATTATCTCGTGCTTTTAAAAACATACCAGGAAAGTTCAAAATGGTATGAAAGCTTTTTTAGCCAAACATCGTGATTTTTTAATGCTATTTTCTAAATGAGGAATGTAGAATCACATTTCTAATAGAGAATTAGCGTATGCATTGCCCAACTCCAGGGCTGGATTCAGCATAATGAATAAGGCATGTGCTGTGCATTCATTAAACGATTTTGCTTTTGAACTCCAGATTCTTCTGTGTCACAGTCCTTGGTAGTGTTGCATCACTATCGAAGTACAAAAACACCTGTTACTCTGAGTGTGAATTAACTTCTCAAAAGCCAAGAAGTCGGGACTGACACGGAACTTCCAGTAGCAAGCCTCGGGAGAAGCCCAGCTCTCGCTGCCGACGCTTACTGGCAGCAGAACCTGCGTTGCGTCCGCGTGTTGGAAGGTGTTCTGCAGTGCTTTAGGAAATACCAGGTCCGTGCCAGGGTAGAGGCTACAGTTTGGAATGAGCTTGTATTTTCATGTATGGATAAGGTTTTTTTCTCTCTTCTTTTTGGCCATTATTTTATTTGTTTTTTGTTGATTATTAGATTGTCGTGACTTGCAGTTTCCAAATAATGTGTCAGTCATATTAAATGCTGTTTAAATGGAAAAGTTTAGAGCTTGAACAGCAGCTATGCAAACAGCTCCATTGCAGAACAGAACATTAAGTTACTTTAGTTCTTAATATTTATGATTTGAAAGTACTGTTCAGAAACCACAACTGAAGACCATAACAAGTTCTTCAACTTATCTTGAAATTCAATATAAACAAGTGCATAGCATTCTGTATCTTTATTATATATTAGGATATTCTTGCTATAAAATAGCATTGTTGTCATGGAAGCAATCAAGACTCAGCAACACGGAAACTGTGTTTGATTGACCAAGGCTGTTTTTAACAATACAAAGTAAAAAAAATATCCATTTTAAAGTAACTGCTGAAGAAATGTATCTACTGAAATGCTGGCTTATTTTTCAGTACTAAGCTGACATTTTTCACTAGTAAAGCAAAGTATAAGATCTATTTTGTGATAGTACAAATTAGTACCACGAAGATGTAGGAGACTGTGTATGCACGTATGTCCTTACTAAAGATTAGCTATACTATATATATAGTGTGTATATGTAGTGTATAGTATATATGCACACTATGTATGTATATTACTAAAGATTAAGTATAGGAGCAGGACTTTGAGGTATACATCCATACTCGCCTGTATATGGGGAAGGATCAATTAAGAATGATGTATCGGTTACATACATTTATTAGTCTGTACCTTTTTACCATCCCATACTGCTATAGGAGACTCACGTCTATACCTCTTGATTCTACTTCTGACTTTTTGGTCTCAATTTGAGATTTTTGTGTGTGATTTCCCCCCTAGCATTTTCCTGTGGAGCAGAAATGTGCTTATGTTGTATAGTAGTGTCTGATCTATTCGTCTGTTCTACAACTTAGGTCCAGGTATCTGACAGTGTTTAAGGAGCGCACTCTATAAATGTGATAGAAGGTGTTAGTATGTGTGAGAGTCTGAGACTGATGGGTTTTTTCACATCTCAGGTGAAAGACAAAATTACAAAGACTTAATCACATACTTTGTACTCAATTTATGATTTTTTGATCTGCTGTCTTCTACTTTCCATCAAAAGATTTATCACTTCGTAAGTTCCTAGGTTTTCAAATGTAAGCGCATGTATCCTGTCTTATGCACGAGGTATAGAAATTCACCCAGGATTGCATGTGCAACATGGAATTCCCTGTAGGTACCTGTTTTCCTTGCATTTGCCTACTGAACAGCTCTGCTGTGTGCTGGTATTGACTACCCAGTACCCTAAACGCAGCCGCTCTGCTCTGCGGGCTCTCGCGAGGACCAGCCTGGTAGCTCTTACCCCTGCCCCGCAGCAGATGCCCGCCGCGGAGCGGGGAGGTCATTGAACATTGGTGCTCTCCATTACTTTCCAGCTTGTCTAACCATCGCTTCAAGATTATTTGGTTCCAATACGTGGCAAAAAGAGCATTTCACTGAAGCCAATAGTAATCTTTTCAGCAGAGTGATTAAGCGTGTGTTTAAGTGCCTTGCTAGATCGGTATCTTCAATATCACAGCTGACTCCGGTGGAGCCGTGTTTAATCCTTGTGTGCTAAGGTTTCTGTGGAAGGGGACTTCTGACTCATAGTTCTCAAAAATCAAACTCAAGTTAATAAAAAAGATCAAAATGAATGTAAAAAGGCATGGTAGCTGTACAAATGTTTCTCTCAAGGCTTAGTGGCGACATTATCCATCTAACAAAAAACCTGAATGACACACATGTTGTTACCCATTTTTTAGGGCTCGATATTTGTAATTTCATACAAAATCGCAAACAAGACTTGTCAAATATTGAAAAAAAACCCCACAAGCATTATTTGAATTTGAGAGGGCTCTTCTGTTCTTGGCCTTATTGCTATTTTTAAACTGTGTTTGTTGGTGGAATGACTGTTTTTTGTATAAAAATGGCCCTAACCGCTTACAAGCCAAGATACTCACAGATGAGTAGGCATATTTTCTATTCTTCGGTTTAGAAGTGTTTTGTCTACAGGAACAAAAGTGATACCGTGATTTTAGCTGACCAATTGCACATCATGAATAATGCAGAGTAAAATGAATAACTCATCAGCAACTCGGATGCTGGGATATGTTCTCACCCAGAGTTCACTAATTGTGATCTGATTCATACAAAGTAGCCCGCTTATAAACGCATTGTGAGCAGAGAAAGGCAGGCGTTCTCAACAAACAGCCCTTCCAGTAATTTTACCAGCTTCAGTCACAACTTTTCATTTCAATTCACAATCCAGCTCCTTATGCTGTGCCCTATTTTGATCTGAAATGATAGAATTAATTTATTTCCTTATTCAGCATTTAAAAAGCATCCATTTCCTAATTCAGCTGTACAGCAAATCTCTCTGTTGGTTACTTTTTTAAGCATACAAGCAAAACAGTACTTTATGAAAACGAAGTAAGTATCAGAAGGACTAGATATTTACTGCGATTGTGCTCCCTTTCTCTGACTTGCTGAAGGGAGGAAAGAGAAAAACATGCGACGTTCTCTTTAGCCCTTTTCACGTCCTTTAAATATACAATTTTTTAGAATAAGCAGTTGACAATTTGAAGAAAATACTGCAGTTATGAGCGATGAATAACCATTGCATCATGTTGCGTTTTCATTTTTATTTCGGATTTGCGATTCTACACCCAAAACTGAGTACTGAATGGACATACCGAGAATTGAATAGGAGAGGAAAATAGTATTTTTTCTCCTAAACCATCTCCGATCAGTGGAGTGAAGTAGCTTAATCTGGAGGTCACTTGCAGCATCAGCGCTTGGCTCCTCTTGCACTGGAGTTGGGTCATCAAAATACATTGCTTTCCACAGAAATTACTGAAAACTTTTTAAGCTCCTTTCACCCCCCTTTTTCTGTGTTCAGAGCAATTTGCACAATGTCAGTGTCGATGTATTATCAGAAAAAAGAAAGAGGGAGCGTGGAGACCTTGTTTCTGTGCCGAACGACACCAGCCTCTGCTGTCCTGTCCTCGCACCCGCTCGTGGGTGCTCCAGCTGGAGCAGCTCCGAGGGTCTCAGTTCGTGCTCCCCACGCTTACCCTATTCTGAAAATAAAATAAAGTAAAAGTGGCAACGTTCAGAGACCTTCCTTGGTGACAAGCGACAGGTAGAAATGTGAGGCTTTCTACTTCTTCATTATTGTTTTAAAGCGGGTACAGGTTTGCAGCAATGTGAAAGCGCATTCCTAATGGCACAGTGCTCACATCGCAAGCCTCAGGCTACAGTCAGGTGTCGTTACCAAGGCTCAGAAGGGAGTACAAAGATCGTCTGAGCTGGGGAGGTTGAAAAACCCTGTTTCCATTGCAGCTGAGATCCACAAGGCTGAGGCGCTTGGCCGAGAGAAGCGTGGAGCAGTCAGCATTGCTGCTATCTGAGGTTTCACTCTTCTGCTGGTAATCTAGATATTGGGGATTCTGACTGTGGAATCTTTCAGTAGCCTTTAAAAGAAACCCTTTCCATAATGTTAAGTGAAGTGTTAGAAGAATAAAAACGTGGCATGTAAGTATCAAATGCGTAAGAACGTTCACAGTTCTTATTTAAATTAGTTTTGAGTCTTAAAAGGAAAAAAAAAGGCACAAAAAAACCAGAAACAGCACTGTCTTACAGCATGAAATCTTTCTGGCACTGGTGGAGCAGTCTCTTTTCCACCTCTCCCAGTGCTCATTGTTTGTTCCAGATTCGTTACAGTAATATTGCTTTTTCCAGTGCTATATTGTTGTGATAAATGCATGCGTATTTTCTTCAGCCCTGAATTTTGGCTTGAAGGAATCGATTCAGACTGGTATTTTTCACAAATAAGCTATTGTAAGAACTTCAGAGAGAGAAAATAATTTGAGCTTTCAAAATGAATTGGCTGCTGAGATCAGGAGCTGGAAATGTCAGCTGTGGCACCTGTAGCTACCCGGGGCTCTCGGGGTCGTGAGCAGGCGTAGGAGCGGGAAGGGACCTGGCTGCCAGGGATGCTGCAGCTCCAGAGAGTTTCGGGTGGTTACAGCCCTTTTGTTCCTGGTGATTATTTTAGGAGTGAATTTGTAACTTTTGAAAATATTTGGTATTCAGTTTAATTATTGAAAATGAAGTATCACTTAGTTGTTTGATTTCCTCTAAATATTAATGAATTTTGTAAGACACAAACATTTCTGAAATGCTCAGGAAACTGAAATAGTCTCTAGCAGCTCTGTACCTTCCGAAACAGTGATTTACCTGCTAGAAATCAGGTGGACTGGACAGTTTTCAAAAGACTTCGTGGAATATATCCACAAATGGTTTGCTAATTTTTTCTGTGAAGCGTTTGATTATCCTTCAGGCTGCAAGAACGAAGTGCAAGGGAAGCAGCAATACAAGGGGGTGCTGCGTGATGACAGCTGTTGCTGTGCTGTGTGACGCATGCCGCACGCGTCGAGTTTGCTGACTGTGAAGCTCCTGACTTAGGATACATAAATCAGTTATTTGGGTTCCCTTAGTTTGTTGATCTGAAAAGTAGTAGTAAAGCATCCAGCTTTACGTAGCGGGAACAAGAATCGTAGAGTTGCAAAATACCGCCCTAACTTTTGAGTTGCTGCTGGCTGTCACATGTACGTGTGTCATTTCAGAGGCATCCTCTGGTTTTTTTCTCTTTGAACTCTTCTCGACTCATTCCTAATGAAAATTACTAGAAGCACACTCGTGAATGTTAACAAAATGCAAGATAGTGTTAAGAGCTAATCCCGTTAAATCTCCATTAGACTCTGTAATTCTGTTTGTCTTGCGTGCAAAAGCAGATCTTACTGGCGTGTCTTTTAAAATGCCTCAGGTTGGTTTTATACTTTTCCTTAGCTCATAGCCTCAGAATAAAGGAAGTGCTGGTAATGGAGACTGAAATGAAATGTGTTTGTTTCTCTCAGCTTTTTTCTGTACTGCGTGGCTCACAAACTGCTGTGTACTTGGCACTAAATCCACATGAGAAAGTAGAGTTATATTGTGAAATGGCAGCAGTTACTGCAGCCTGGTTTCAGGACAAACTCACAGCTGTCAGCTTTTGGATCAGTCAAGTGTGGAGTTAGTGCAGGGGAAATGTTTAGCCTCAAGGGGGAGGAAGCCAGCTGCCATGTCCATTAGCACCCTTTGTTGACCATCCAAGAACACCGGCGGCATCCAAGGCAGCTTTGTCCCAGATCTCTTTGCTGGAGGAAATTACTGGAAGATGCCCAGCATGTGGGCAGAGAATGGCATGGGTGAAATGAAGGCAGAGCTGGAAGTGCGTTTTGAGGTATAGGTGGGTTGGTTCTTTGGGTATCCTCAAGTAGAGACTTAATTTGCACCTGTCCTTTGGAAAAGAAAGGGATTAATGAAACACGACAGAAGAAAAGACAGCCCCCTTGCCTTGCATGGCCAATGCAGAAAAAACAGGCCCCTCAAAAGGATAATCAAGGGAACGTGCTGATATTTGAGCCAGCGCTGTCAAAATCCTCAGTTAATTTTGGGGCTGAGGATATTGGGTGCTCAATCTGAGCACTCCAGCTGCACTTGAATTATCTGAGAGTGTAGATGCTTGGGATCTCCTAAAATGAGATCCCAGCTGCTTCTGGTTGATAAGTCTAAAATTAGTAATCACTTTTGACAATTTTATTTTAAATTAAAAATTAAGTGCTTTCATTCATTATTTGTATTGCATCGTAGCACTTGGGAGCCCAGGCACAAATCAGGACCCTACATTATTTAGTACATACAGACAAAGAACAAAAGATTGTCCTTGTCCCAGAGATCTTACAGGTTACTGTAAAACTATATGTGAGAAACAACGTAAGGGGTACAAGGATACTACGAGATCCAATCCATCAGCATAGTCACAACATAATCAGCAGCCTACGCAGTGGCAACTTGTTGCTTTGTTTATAAAAAACACTTGAAAAAGAAAAGGGGCAAAGATTGAAGGGAAGATTGAGAAGAAAAGAAAGCAGTAGCTCTTTTGGATTACCCGTCAAGCTATGCACTTCACATCCACTGAGTATACGCTGCTGCGGTTGCTTGGAAAGTTGTTCTTGTACCTGCAATGGGTGGGCGTCTCTGTGTTAGTATTTCAATACGCTACTGTTTGTTCTTGTTCTAAAAGTATTAATTGGTTCCTTTCCTTGTTGTTGCTGTTCTTCCTGGGACTATAATCAACAGATGAAGCATTATTTCTGTATAGATTGCAGTTGCTGGATTGGATAATAACGTATCCTAAGGCAAGACAGAGAAATTACTATTGATGTCCAGATGAGCATTACCTTATGAAAATTCTCGACTTTGAGAGTGAAGTACTAAGTAGAGTAGAAAAAGGTACAGTTAATATCTAACAAAACCTCACATGATAATGCAGTGAATTTGGATTTTATACTGATTTCCTCATGCAAGCTCGTCTCTGTGTACGTATGTACGGTTGTGTGTTTTTCTGTATTGCCTGGATGAATGAAAAGAAAACATACAGGTGAATATCCAAGTAGTTTGTTCTCCTTTTGTATGTGCACTGCGATTATTCTCTAGCTAATTCTTATTATGAGACTGAAGCATTGTATTTCAATCTGTGAAAAAAATGCCGTTGTTTAAGTAAACAATGTAGAGGCAGGAATTTGTTTGAGCCCTTACAGAACGATGTATACACAAAGAGCAAAACCCTTAGCAGGTAGCGTGAGCGTGGTTATGTCAAGTCTCCCTAGCACGGATGGTGCATCCACAGTGCTGTAAACAGTAGATAAAGAGCATGTATCTGTGTACTTATTCATGGCAGAAGGAGAAATTGTATTGACAGTGCAAAGAATTTTTTGTAGAGTTGTTTACAGTTTGCTGGAGTAAAGGAATAGCACAAAACCTACTATAGGATAGTAAACCTATACACTCACCATTTCTGTCAGCATTTTTACTTTTTAATTCATTTTTATTTATGAGACTGAGCCAAAATCCTGAATCTGATCGTCATATTTGGATGAGACTAGGAAACAGATGTGAATTTTAGCATTCAGATATGTCCTAGCTATCTGACGGGCTGTCTGCTGGTTATTTTTTGTAGTTTTAATCACTTCCTCAAGTAGATGACATATTCTTGATCTGGGCCACCAACAATTTTCCATCTTGGCATTAAGCGATAAGGAATTATTCCTCTGTGTAGGTGCAGGTGCAATGAAGAATTATCCTGACTGCTTATGGCTTTCTAATTCAAATGAGAGAATCATAGAAGGTTGTATAAATCTACTAACAGCTGAGAATACCACCAAAAATACCCATGTAAACATCTTACAAGACATGTTCTCACATGGACCCCAGAAGGGAATTTTTTAAATCTAGAAGTTCCTTGTAAAGCTCCATTTAAAATATTACATTTACTTCAGACTTTCTTGTCTTCTGCAGGACCTTCTAGCCCTGCAAACCTTTCTTATCCTCCTACACTCCACATTCAGCTCGTTCTTGATTACAGTTATTTTACCACTGTAAGAATTCTACTTCCAAAAATACTTATGAAAGCTTTTATTTCTGTGCTGTTCAGCAGGAAATAACCACAGCATGGAGGCCACAGAAAATTGTGGATCTTGTTCCTTGCCTACTTGCATTAAACCATAAAGAACTAAGGCCACCAAACCATTTCCATCCACCTGTGTGTGTGTTTCCTCTGGAGACCTGATATTGAGCTTTCTGTCTCTAATAAGCCCTTGCACTTGATTTACAACGGCTGGTCATCTCTGCACTCTAAAACAATATTTTGTCTAATTACTTAGGCAAAACCAGAGTGAATGTCTTTCGCAGTCGCTTCTGGTGAGGGGCTTGTCCTGTCAGAAAGAAAGCATAAATGGAAAAAGCAGTTCTGGCTTCAAATTTCTTGCTTTCATAAGCAAGGTGGTCACAATCATTTTAAAATAATTCTCTTCTAGGTTATCAAAGCTTTGCTTGCAGCCATGGGTGGTGAACCTTCAGCCAGTCTTGAAACATTTCCCCGTACCGGTCAATTTGGTCAGTTCCCGTGAATTTTCAGAGGAGAGACTGATCCTGATTGTTCTCTGTTCATGGACGAGCGGACAATGATTAGATAAAATATTAAACTGCCAAAAGGGCAAGTGTGTTTATCTGACCCTTTTTTCTTTCTCCTTTGGGAATTAGTATTTCTAGATTGTCTTGAGCTGGCTGATGAAGGAGGGGTGCTGTTACGGAGTCTCTCAGTAGGGTTGAGAGGAGACGTTCCGTATCCTTGATTTTCAGGGAGTGGTTGATATTAGCTCAAAAAAACCCCAAGCGTTAAGGACAGGACAATACGTCAATCGTTAGATATAACTTTAGTGAAAGTTATTTTCACTTAGGTGATTTGGGTACACTTTAATAGAATTAGACTTAAATATTTATTGTGAAGGTGCTGTTAATACAAGAAATGTGAAGAGAATAAAACTGCATGAAAATGTCGCCATGCTTCTAATAGTGTTTTTATAAATTAAAGACACAGTAGGTGGGTGTGCTTTTTTTTTTTTTTTTGGCCATTCAACCAGCCTTAATAGCAAACTAATCTCTTTCAAACTTTTTAAAATATCGACATTTTTCAGAAGTAAAATGAAAGTGGTGTTTTTCTCTATGGAGTTTAATTTTCAGCAATTTTGTAATAATGGATGAAAGTTTTCCCTCAGCATGAAGCTTAAGTATCATTGAAGCCCAGCTGTAAGACTGCAAGCTCGATTTGTGACATTTACATCTCTTAATATATAAAGAAATCTTGTGTAAGATCAGTTGTTTTTTTCTGCTTGCGTCATTTTGAAATGTTCACAATTGGTCACCTTCGGAGCACGTTAAAGACTTCCCCTTGTTCCAGAGCTGTTTACTGGCATTTCCAGAAAGTTCCTCTACTCGCCCGCCTTCCTTCAGTCCAGCAGCGCTTCCCCAGCCCGTTCACAACCCGTTCGCGGCGCTGGGCTTCACGACGGAAGGCAGGTGCCGGGGCAGCGCAGAGGGTCCGATGGATGGGGCTGTCTCTGCACTCCCCGTTGCTGTAGGCTTTGGTCGTCATTTCGATGGAATTAGCGACGTGGATTTCTGACAGAAAGGTCATGTAATTGGATTCCTAGGTCTGTGCACGGAGATAGGTCTTTATCTTATTACTCCTGTAGAGGAGGAATGACTTATGCTTATGAATGGTACATTTTGGAAATCCATTCGGTCTTCCTTTAAAGATTTTAGGAAATGTGAACGCACAAATTCACTTGGTGGTTCTTTCCAGTGATTAATTGATGTTAATGTAACATGTCATTGGATTAGAAAAAGAAAAAAATATTCTGACGTGAGTATAACAGGAGAATTCTCAGCTTCAGAAACGATAGATATTTCATTGCGTTTAATTTTCCTTTCATTTATGAGTTACTGGAAATTCACTGATAAACAGAATAGGAATTGGAATAGGTTCTAATAGCTGAAGTGTTTAAAGAACAATAAAGCCTGCTAACAGTAGAACAAGGTGGCTGTGGGGTTTTTTTTCTTGTTATTTTATTTCTGGGTTTGGGGTTTTTTTCATTTTTTGTTCTCTGTAATAGGAGTGATAGAACTAAGTGATATCTGTGGGGTTTTTGTGTATTTTTTATGCTCTTATAGACATGTTTTCAATACAAGGATGCCCATATACACCAACGTGAGATGTGTATTTAGGAAACTGCAGTTTCCGCAGAGCAGAGTCCACTGAGATTTCAAAATCCAAATGAGGCGTTTCAGGTAATGCTTAGGTTTTGAACAAAGTCTTTGCACGGGATAAATTTCACTACCAGAGATGTGGAACTCCAGGTGGAACTCCAGTGTACACCTAGGAGTCTTTAATAAATATAATAAAAAATCTTTATTGTGTCAGTCATAATTTGGAAAAAATAACACAGTGTCAGAAGAGTTTATTGCCTTAAATTTAATGATGCCTTGCTTACAGACTGTTATTTTCTTCCATTTAAATGAAAAAATGTGATGTATTCCCCCAATTCAAAACTTGTAAGACCAAGCGATTTTGTGGATTTTCTTCATCTTCTCATCTTTTAATAATTTGCTGGCTGCTGTAGAGAAGATGGTAATATAATGGGCAAAACATTATGGGGAAAGCATATAAAATTTCAAATGGTGATAGAAAACCCCTGAGGAAAAATATTTCCATCACAAAGTGTTCTCTTTTCAAGGGATCTTTGAAGTCTGTCATAGGACTCCACATTCAAAAATCTTCCTGCTTTGTTTCTTTTTTAAATTAATAATTTGAACATTTTTGGGGGCTTCAAATGTTTACTGGGTGATTATTAAGACACTGAAGTACTGAAGCAGACTCATGAGGCTACATATGCACCCTCGTAGCCTTTTTATATTATATTTTGACAAACCATCAGTTGGAATTTTTAATTCAAACTATTCTCAAATGTTACAGCATTTTTACACAGTATATTATCAAAGTATCAAGTCCTTTGATAAGAATAATTAAACATGCCAAGTTTGTTTCCATAGCCCTAAGTCTACAATTGCTCAGTCTTTCGTTCTGCCACGTGACTTAGTCCAGCTTGCCCTATTTACTTCCAGCAAAGCCAATGGCAATATTCCATCCGGGTCTAAATGGTGGTATATTTGTCGTCACAGTTAATGATAAAGAATTTGTTTGGAATAGATAATAAAACAATGGACACTAAAAAGTGCAATTGCAGAGAAATCAATGTCAGTTTTACATTGATTATTGATGAGAGTTGTCTGGATGGAACAAGAGTTTTGTGTGTGCCCTGTATTTGGGAAGATGGAAGAAGAAATAAAAAGGGCATCCCTATTTCTAAAAAAAAAAAAATGAATGAATGTGTTATATGAAATAATTTTTTTTATTATTAAATGTGGTACAGACTTCGTGGACTTAATGTAGTTTAAATGTTGGTTTTGTGAGGTTTTACAAACCCACACCTGCCACATAGTAATTGTCATGATCTTCATCTCCTAATGGAACCTGAAAATGCCAACCTAAAGAAATACTTGCTGTTGCACGGTCTCCACTGGTGGACCTGGAAACCTGCTGCAAGTTGTGGCCATCCTGCAGAAAGCTTCTGCCTCTGGTCTGAACATTTGATGAGGGGGAGAAAAATCACATTTCAAGTGTTCTTCGCCACTGGTAACAAGAGTATATCTCTGTTTTGAAAACAATTGAATTAGAACCCAAGTGTTATGCTGGTGGGATCATTTTCCCTGACCTCAAGCTGGCACTGAGTAAGGCGGTTTTCTTCTTTTTTCTAGCCAGAGAATGAAAAAGAAAACTCTGGTATTCTATAATTGTCTTGGTTTCACAACAGAATATCTGCTTTGCAACACATACACTGGTTGATCCTTTTTATTTTCTTTCTCTCTGTCTGAGAGTGCTGAGATTTCCCACTGTCGTGCCCTTGATTTTGTCATTGGAACACAACCTAGCAGAAATTTCAATTCACAGAGCAAGGTCGTCTTTCTTTTAGATTTCTGTAAAAGTTACCGAATTGCAAGTATTTTAATAAAGGCAGTAGTGATAGTTCAGGGATAAGGTTTAGACTTAATGTCTGTGCCAGGGAGTACATTAGTCAAAAATAAAAGCATGTGAAATGGCATACTACTGACATGAGCTGATTATGATAATGCCTTAGTACAAATTTTTGAAAATCAGATACTATAAAAATATACCATTAACTTTATGTTAATAAAATATTTTGCTTGATGCCTCTTAAATTATTCATTTGAAGTAGTCTAAAAATATAAAAGAACTCTTATTATCATTCAATTTACATGATTACTTTAAGTTCACTTTTTTGGTTTAACATAAACAGAGTATAAAATTCCCATCAAGCTTTTGGATGTTTAAAATGTATCATTTTTATGCAAAAATTGGAGCCTGTTAGGATGTTAAGGTTGTCATTAGTATAAATATAACTTCAATTTCTGATTTGCAACTATTTTACACATAGAAATTACTGCGTTTGCTGATTTGACTCATTATTTCTGCTTTGATTATTCATGTGCTCTTTTGAAAAAGCACAGTTTTAAAAAATAAAAGCTAAAAAGCTCTATAAATTCACTTAAAATGTTATTACGAGCATCTCTTGTGAGTAACACAGGAATCAAGGTAGCCACGGAAGGAGACATTTGTCTTACTGAGTATGCAAGGTGTTATTTTTTAAGTAAGCTGGCTTTCGTAGGCACAGTGGAGTTAATCCAAGCGTGAGTCAGGCTCTTCAGGACTCCCCTGGGCAATGAAAGCGGAGCAGGTACCTCTCCCTGAGATGGAGCCTCCCTCAGCCCTTGCAGCGAGGCTGAGCGACCTCGGCGTCGTTTGCCGGTGGCGGAGATTTGGAGGAGGCGTTGCCTGATGCTCCGCTCTCTCTGGGCCTGCGACGTGATGGATTCACACAGCTTCTGAGCTTTGTGATCGCTGGGGTTTCCCAGGAGCAGCAGCAACTCCTAGAGCCTCAGATGATGCTTTTGGGTTTCCCTCATCTATTTCTGTTTCTAAGTCTGTTTCCTTTGACTGTAAAGGCAATTTCAACAGCGCAGACTTGTCGTCAGGATTCTGAGCCTGACTCAGCTTTCTCCAAGAACCCTGACTTAAATGCCGTGGCCCACGCGGAGTGTCCCCCTCGGTGCCGCATTTAAATGCGTCCCCGAAACCGCCCTGCCCTGGCACCCTCGTGCCCTGTGCCACGGGAGCCCAGAACTGCGGGAAAGGGACAGCGGCTGCAGAAGCCAACCCCCAGCACTTAGTTTTATGGTGATGAAGGGTATTTTATTTGGGACTTCCTATGGAGAGCTGTACGCACAAAGGATTGCGAGACTGGGGAGATAAACCTCAGCAACTGGAATAAGGCCACAAAAAGAATAAGCTGGCTTTTCAATCACTCGCAAGGGATACGGCCTGAAATCAAGTCAGTCCTGGATTGCCATCAGCCAGCATATGCAGGGGATTCTTGCAGCTGCTGTGCTCAAGCCTTGTTTATTGTAGGAGGTCACAGAAAATAGATGGTTTCGTTTCTTATCTCTAAGAGTCATCTCCGTTTTCTGTGCTATAGACTTAATCCACACCAAAGCCACTCTGGCTTCGAAACACCAGACAACGTTATTTCCCTCTGATTAGCATTTTTTCCTCAAATGGGTGTTTAATCTCCATATCTAGGTGAATTTGAAATAGCAACTGAGAACGCAGAGACTTCCAAGAAGGAAGGAAAGTATATCATACTGCTGTGCCAAAAAATGGGCTGGGCAAGGGAAAGGCATTTGGGGTGGGGTGTTGGCTATTAAAAGGCACTTTCCGTGGCTGATACCCTTTGCACGAGTGCCAGAGTGTCTTCAGCTCCTTTTTCTAGAGCTACTGTGAAAACTGAAAACAGTTGTTGTGACAGGAGTTTTGCAGGTACTGCTAGAGTCTCATTTGAAGAATTCAGCTGATGTTGCCAGGGTCAGCAGCTTGTGTCGCTGGCTATCTGCATACTTGGGGCAGGAGAGAAAGATGATTTCTGAAGCATTTCAGGGAAGTCTAAGTCAAGTCATCTCTAAGTTAAGGCTCTTTCACCCCTTTTATTGCTGTACAGGGGACCCAATCATCAATTTGGGTATTTCTATTGGATATAGGACTAAGTAGTGTAAGTATTCCGCCCTGCCCTTGTTGCAGTTTAGCCATGAAGCACAGTAAAAAGCTGATTTTTGGAGTGTCTTTGACTGCTGCCCTTAGAGGTTTGTTAGTAGAAGAAAACTTCCTTTGCTTGGCAGAAAATTTGTTTCATGAAAACACTGAAACCCCCAAAGATGTCATGAACGTGGGTGCTGTAATGGTAATACTCCATGTCTTGAAAGCTTTTGCTTAGGCTGCTTCAGGAGGTTGCAGAGTACAGAGCAAAGCCATTGCAGATTACCCTGTATGTTTTCTGTGTCCTGATGTCCTTGTGTTTCTCTGGTTTAAGTTGGTAAATGGCTGCTGGCTTTGATGACAGCCCGTACCTCAAAGGTGTCAGCTACTGCAATGTAAATTAGTTTAGAAGTGCAAGATTTAGAGAAAGTTTTTCCTCTAACTTGTAAATACAGAAACCCTAGTAAAAGGATTTTTTTTCTGAGTACCACTGCGTAGACATCCAGGTAAGGAACTGTCAGCCAAGTGCTGGCTAGATGCATTTTTTCATTTCCTCAGATTGTGTAGCCTAAACTACAGAATGTAAAAGCAATCTTCACTGGCATTTTAACAAAGAAATGCATTGTATTATATAGAAATAGCACTAAACCTTGTTATCTGGTTGCATTTTTGGAGACTTAACATAACCAAAGTATTGAGGGTTTGGAAAGGTTTGATAGGGATATAACAGTTGATCATTTTTCATTGGTTGGCAGTTTGGCATGACTGTGTATGTGGCTTTCTTGAGATCCATAGCACATGGACATGAGTGTGTCACAGCAGTGAGAAGGCACAGTGTGTTTGGTGCCCGAGGCAGTAATTACTCACAAGAAGTTACAGAGAAAATGTAGCCTAAAACCTCTTCCAGGCAGTAATTCCTAACAGAAGGGTTAGCAGCAAGTTTGTGTGATATATGAGGCTCTGGAACCGATAAAGCCTGTTGGGGATGTTTTCTTTCTTTAAACTGGGAAGTCACCTTGTGATGCATCGTACCAGGTCATGTCCAACAAACAGGTGATGTGACAAAATGGCCATCAGTTCAGCAGTGCAAAACAAAGTGGTTTTCTTCAATTGCCTTTTGCTTAACCTTGTTAAAAGTAGCGATACAAAGAGCCTCCATTATTCATTCTTTTGTATAGAATCAGACTAATTTTTGCATAATTCAGGGAAGAGCTATTAGCTGCTTACGTAATTGTGGAAATTGCTTGAAGTGTGACTGCGCTAGCTGCAACCATAAAATCAACTGAGAGCTGATTGATTAACAGATATGTAACAGACGTCTGTTGAATCAGCTGAAGAGAAGTGCTGTGACCTACCAAGCAGGCATCAATGTAGCTCTCCTTCCTCACAAAATAACAAATAACACACCTCCTCTCAAAGCATACGCTTCGGGAAGAGGCGGTGAGTACAGCTCTCTTGTCTCCTAAATACATCTGTACTCTTCATTCACAAACGTCAGGTTTCGGTGAAGGGTGTGCCACAAAGCTCTCCTCCCTCTGAGTTCATCGGTGCCTGTCGCTGGGCCGGGGTGTGCTCCTGGGACCTCCTGGGTAGCTCTGTCTGACCAAGGTGAGCACTTCCCCCAGTTACCTAATTTTTCTGAAGAGCTCATGGTGGTGGGTTGCAGGGGTTGCAGGGCGGGCGCAGGCTGGGGAGTCAGAAGGGCGATGTGCAGGCCAGGGATAAACCTGCCCTCTCCCAGCAGCTGGAGAAGACCACTTGCTGGGCAGCAGCTACTGCCTCCTCCCCAAAAACCAGGGAAACCCAGGAGCCCCTCACAGTTCTGACTCTTACATGGTCGTTATTCCCTGCCATACCCGTATGGACCCGTCAGCTATTCTAAAAAAAATCGACATCATTAGAAAAATAAAAAGTTCTGCAGCAAAGGGATTTCATGCTTATTTCCACGTTCCATTTTCACCTTGCATTGTACAAATGTCTCAGCTGAAAGTAGCAAATGCTAAATCTGGCACATGAGGACTTGCTGCACTGTCTGGTACAATAATACCTAACCCTACTCGCTGGAGACAAACGAGGTGTTGTGCAACAAAAGGCTTTTTACTTTGTGCTTGATGTTTTTTTTAAAGTTTAGTTTAGTTTCCTTTTTAGCTCTAGTTTCTTTGTTACTCTGGGCTCCTTTGCTTTTGCTCAGCGATCACAAGACTCACCCGCCAAGGTGTGAAAGGCTCCGCGTTGTTTTGCAGCCGCGTTTGTCTCTCTGGGAGGAATCAGAGTTTGTTTCACTGGCAACTGTGAAATCACCACTGGGTCTGTCATGTGGTTGAGCCGCAGCTGGTTTGCGTGAACGGCTTGTTTGGGCTGCATGAAATGCCCCTCTGGGCTCTGCCGTGATTCTGAGGAATCTATGCACGATCAGTCACATGAAAACAAAAATCATGTTTTACTTTTCTGTGACATTAATCCTCACTAGCCATAGGTTTAGGCGGACAGTGCAGCTGCTTCTGCAGGTGAGGGAAGGAAGATGCACCGGTGGGGTGCGGTAGTAAGCTATAACGAACGTTTCACAGGCATCACACAGCCCGGTTTAACCTCGGGAGATGGATAGTCAGGGATGGATGGGAAGGAAAATCCTCACGTGGAAGTTCATGTCAAGTATCCTATCAGAAGGGAAACTTTTTTTTTTCCCCTCAATGGATTGCCAATACAAAAAGGTTTCAAATAAATAAATAAACAGTTTTCTCCTTTACAGTAATTTAAAATGTTTTTCTTTTTCAGAAGAGTACGTATAAAACAGAGGCTGTGGTGGTCAAGCTCTTTTTTCTGAACAACGTAACATTTTCATATGCAGCCATGCTTGATGTGAAAGCCACAGGCGAGGCTGCAGCTTGTTGTTGATGGTTTGTCACTCATCTAGTTTCCCTGGCACAATTTATGTATATGCAAATACAAATTCTTGTCTTGCCGATAGATATTTTAAATGTCAAAAAACTCTGGTTACCCCGTGCAAGAGTAGAGTCTTACAACGCTTGCATGAGCATCATGGTTCAGAAAGCGATTACAGATCAGCTGAAGTGATAGTTATAGTTCACACAGAAAGTACTGAATACATTGAGGAGGAGAGGTTGTTGACTTGATGCATTTAAGGCTCATGAAGGCTGTTTAGTTATCACAACTGAACTTTCATATCTAGTTATTGCTAACCTAAGACACCAGAACATCGTGGTTAGAGACAGCAGGGCAATGTTTTCAAAAAGTTTGTTCATCATTATGTGCCGAAAGAAATGGTCGCATTTTTAGATATTGTCATTATGTGAGATATTGGCCTCTTTCAAACGTCTGGATAGAGGTGTCAGGAGGGGAGCTCCTGAGTGCTGAATCCTTCTTACCAAACCTAAAAAAACACCAAGTATATGATTTCGTTACTCATACTCATTATTTAGCTGGCTCACAGGTTTTTAATATATTTTATACTATTTTTAAAATGCTGAATCATATGTTAGATTCCACAGATTGACAATCTAATTGAATATTGTGATCCTATTAAAATGGGATGTTTAATCTGGTGTAACTTGCATGGATGGCCTGGACAGGAGGCCAGAAGGCTAGGCTGGTCAGCCTCTAGGTAAATGAGGTGATAAGCTGCAAACATATCTGAGGTGAACAGGGCTTTGATATGTCAGTCTCAAGTTGCAGGGGAGATGCAGAAGTCTGTTACTAAGGAGTTGTTTTCACGAAGCAGCAGCAGCTTTGGGGTGAAACACGGGAAGCCAGCATTGTTTTCATGGCTGGCTTTCCTGCCTTGGAAAAGTTTACTTTGGTCTGGTGGTACAATACTCACATTGTAAGACTGGGAGTCACATTTGCTCTTCAGATTCTCATGCAAGGCCCAACCTGATATGTTCAGCGTCAGGTGTCTGTTGTCGGTGTCGGAAGGCAAACCGTGGTCGGCTGTTGGACCTCTGTGATGTTCTGGTGAGAGGACGTGAAACCACAGGCTGTGACGAATTACAAGATCTGAATGTTGCATCTTCTCTATTTCCTCTTTCTCTGCCTGAAAGACCAAGTCACAAACTAAACAGAAAAGAGAGAACCTGTGCCTTTCCTTGTTAAGTAAAAGTTCCTGACTGAAGCCTTCGGCTTATGAGAGGGGCGTGGGGCGTGGAAGTCACTTTGAAGTGTTCAGCTTTGCCGTCCCGGGGAGCAGCTGGATGTAAAGGCAGAGCTGCGATATTGGCTCGCCGAGTGTCGCGCCGCCTGCTCGCCGTGCAAGTGACCTTGGGATGTAACACAGTCACACAGCAGTAGTCTGACGCTTCACGACTGAAACTGTTTGCCCGTGGCAGCTTTATTTTATTTGTGTGGAAATTGCTCAGCTCTGACATTTATAGCGTGGTTGTTGCTCTGCTCAGATCCTTCTCTGATCTATTGATCTGTGCTTTCTTTTCCTACTGATAAAGCATTCTGAACTCATTTAGAAATCCTTGAAATTAGCAAAAGGCATCACCATAACATTTGGTATAAACTGGACGCTCACAAATTGCTGAAAAGTCATTTGGGAGTAGGAGAAAATGTGACCCACCCACCATTCTTAGCAGCACCCATCCGAAAGCAGAAGCACCTTGCACTCGAGCTTACAGGACAGGCTCACGTTCCCGAGTTTTGGTTTCGCCTTTCATTAGCAGGTTTGGAAAAGGAGTCGGGTTTGGGAAAGAGCTGTCTTGCACGGTGCTGGAGAATGCAGCTTCGGATTCCATCCCACACTCTTCTGGGTGTGAAACAGGAGAGGCTGAAACTGTCCCACCTGAGCTGCGTTCAGGCTGTGAGAGCCTCCTGCGCTGCACTACCACTAAGCTCAGCATAGCTAGGGCTGTCCCGAGGAAGAGTCCCTGTGCGTCCCTCTTCTGCACCAGACAGAAATGTAGAAAAGCAGATCACGTCGAAATTAAACCACCATTTTGTAAGTCTAACATAGTTATGCTACTAAGTGGAACAGTAAATCGAAAATCGGTTTTTAATTGATAGAAAAATGGATTAATAATTGCTTGCAGAAGTCGCGTCGAATGCAGGCTAAGTTGGCAGTGGCTAAAATTTTCAAGTTGGAGCACCTGAAAAGTTCAGTGGCAACTTGGAATTGTTTTGGGAGCTATGTCTCCGTTGACACGTGTCTATATTACTAATCGTAATGACAGATATGTTTTTTCATATTTGCCAAGAACAGAATCAGAAAAGCACTCAACAGTGAGAGAATGATTTCCATTCTAACTCACATACATGATCCTTTCATTTCCTTTGGGGAAGTGAAATTTCTCATTCATAAGAGACCAGGATGTTGAGACGTACAAAATCTGTGCTGATCATGACGATAACATACCGTGCAATGCACAGAAAAATATTTTGCCAAAAGCTTCACTAGCAAGAAAAGACATTTGCTTCATCTAGAAAGTTTCAGATGTAAGACACTCCTAATGTTCTTTAAGAAGAGAAGAGATCCTGTTTGAAACACAACTCGGATTTCTTCAAACAACATGGAGGGTTAAGACGGCAGGAGAAAGCGAAGTTTTACAGGAACTGTTTACTTATTAACCAAGGCACATAGCCTGGCTCGTGTACTCTGGAAATGGATCAGACACGCTGGCAAAAGATCAAGGATCTTATAGAAGCTTAATGCGATTTGCCATTTTTATATAGGATTCTGTCTCATAACGACTGAGAAGTAGGCATTGATTGCTGCCGTAAAGAAAAAGAACAGCCACTCCCCGTGAAGCACAAATTAGTGGTAATATGCAGAAAATATTGGAATTCACGTTGGATGCCAACCAGTAAGAATAACAAAAAAAGCATGACTGCATGAATAAGAACTTCTTATTGCTCTTTAAATAACACTTTCAGAGCAATTTGGAACTGAGTTGGTGTACTGACAAATGCTTCCTGGAAATAGTCACAATTGTTACGGTTTTTATGTTGTTGTTTACACGCCTGAATCTTAAGGATAGAATATATATATATATATGAAGAGAAGAATAATTCAAGAATTCATGTACAGAAAAAAAGAAAAAAATTGGGAAACTAGTGCGAAAGAGAGAAAACCTCTTGCGAATTAGATGCAAAATGATCTTTAGCATTTACCATTTCTCCTAGGAACTTACCGTTATTTCCAGCTGGTGTTTTTGTTATAGGCTCTGCACAATGCAAAACACTGGGAAAACTTGCAATGTATTCTCCCACTGTTTGTTCCTCCTAATTTTGCTGTGCAGTCATAAACAGAAAAGGATGCATAACATGTCCTCGTACTTTAGATACAAGCAAAAATTGATGACTGAAAAAATTCTCATAGAATTTCTACCCTGCACCCTAATTTCCAGAGGATCGGTAAAACTAAGGAAACAACAGAATCCATTGGCCGCTATAATTGGTAATAAAAAGACTTTGGTGGTTCTTAGTGACTTATTCATTGCATCAGTGACTGTCAAGTGTCAGGGCCATCACAATTTCTCTTTTTCTCAGACTAAAATATCCGCAGTCAACAGCTGGTGTTCATGGCAGGGTTATACAGTTTGCAGACCGGGTGAAACGTGAGTGTGGACGTTCAGATGCTCTTATATTTGAAAAAATCAAGTGCAGGATGAACGTGAGGTGGGGCATGCTCAGGGACCCCAGCTGTCTGCGTTCGGCAATAGCACAAACTTTTCCTCTGTCACGTTTTCACGTCATGTTTTTGTGCGTAGCCGGTCGTGAATGGGAAGGCTGGATTTCCCACGGGTGATGGATGTTATCCGTCCCTCTGGATCATCCGAGTTGTCCTGCTGCCGTTACTGTCTTGGGTGCTTGTGCGTTAGCTGTAACACTGTCGCAGCTGCAGTCCCTTCTGCCGTCACTGGAGTAGGTGTTTTGCTTGATATGAAATATTCTAAAAGGTATTTTCATCACCTTGGAGTGAATGCGGTGGGTCCTTCCCATGCTGGCGAAGGAAGGCCTTTTGTAAATAACAATAGAAGACGTGACTGTCCTTTGAATAAATTCTTAAATAAAACCATTTGAGATTACATTTTGCGTTAGCTACAAAATACTTCCTCGGCTCTTAATGCTGAAGTTCGGCTGCATATGGCATTGTCTTTTTTTCAGAGAAGATTCTCATTCTTCCAGAAAGAATATGTATTAATTTTTAAAGTCATATTTACAAGTAACCTACATAAGACCTGCTGATGTCTTGAATTTTCATAAGGCATTCTTTTATGAATTACAGATTCATAAAATGTCTCAGTAATGGTAGCTTGGGTATTTGAATGTATCGTGGCTACTCCTGGTGCAATGCGTTTTCCATTATAAATAAGGTTCTGTTTGTAAGGCCTGTCCCCGTGTAAACTGCAGTAAACAAGATATTGTCTCCATTTGAAAGACATTCAGCTTCGAAACAAAACGGATGATAGAGGCCTGCTTGCTTTTCCTTTTTTTTTTCTTTTTTTTTTTTTTTAACTGTGACAAAATTTCCTCTGGTTTATTCTTCTTCCACTCCTAATGCACTCTAATATTTTAATTTGTTTAAGGCTCCTAAACATACTGAATTGCACAACATTCAGAATTTTTAGCTGAATACAACGAGCAGAAGTCTCTACTTGAATGTATAACTGAGTATGTACTGCTTAACCAGCGACACTTGCAGGAGCCTAATAGCCAAAAATGACTTGTGCTGTTACAGTTCATCAAGTCTGGGTCATCTGATGAGGAAAGCTTCATCAGGAACTCAATACAAGTGGGATCGAAGTCGTTTGACATTAGCAGTCCCTTAAAGGCTCTTTGAGGAAGCATCTGCTTCTCTAACTGTCTCCTAGCCTGGATCAGGATTGCACAGCCACGCTCACCTACGTGCAGTTTCTGCTTAGGATTTTCACTCAGTATATTGGAGTGTGGTTCAGACACATAGGAAATAAACTGGTTATCATTTATATTCCTTTTGAAGCATTTTTTTTAACAATTTGAAACTCATTCTTAAGTAAGTTGAGGAAGAAAACTTACATAATATGAACAGGGTTACTTCAACTGCGTATGCTATTGTCATCTACTTGCCTTCTAAGTTAATTTGCAAGAGTAGTTTAACTGATAATTGAACTTTCTTAAACAGATGTACATATGCTATGTGTACGTCATAAAATAACGAAAGTCCTCATTTCAGTTCTTGGAGAACTGAATGTGTAAATCTTCTGTGTGATTCAGATGGCTCAATTTTTCACAGGCAAAGAGCGATCAGAAACCTCATGAAGTCCTCAGGTTCCTCTGTAAAATGCCACAAATGAATTTTCTTCTTGTAAAAGTTACTGATCCAAATCAGAATCTCAGATATTTATCCTCAATAAAAGGACACTAAAAAAATCAGATTATTAAAATATCGTGATTTTTTGGGGGGGGGGGAGGAAAGAGTGATTTTGAGGAAAAGCAGAAAAACTATCCACCGCCTCTGTATTTAGTTCACAGACTCTCTTTCTTAAGATGAAGTATCCTTGTCCATTATGAAAAAAGATCATTTGTCTAAAAATGTAGAAAAGAAAGCAAAGGGTCAAAACCCCCACCTATTATTATATGGGTAGCTAGAGAAAGGGGATCAAATTCCTGTGAGTTCCAGAATTTTTATTAAATCTGCTAATGTCTTCTCTATTTAGATGCATGCAAAATAAACAACACATCAAATTCAGTGTATATGCGTAATCAGTTATCTGATAAAAACCATAGCCCTTATGCCAAATTTATATGCGTTATTCCCCCTTTTATAGCTATACTGATATTCACCATTGTGAGAGAAACACAATAGGAACTCTCACATTATTAAAAAAAAAACCACTATCAAATTTATGGAACAATTATTCACTGTAGTTGCCTGTAATCTCCCAGAATCTTTTTTCTTTGTGTGTAGATACTTTCTTATAAGTACATTAATAAAGAATAAATCCAAACAAGATAAGAGGAGAAAATTGGAAGCCTTCTCAATACATTTTCTTCCCCACAGCAGGAATTACAAAATAATTTTGTTTCTTTTTTCCAGTTCTTTGCTGTTGCCCAGCCAACACCTGAGGGATCACGAACAAGCCTGGGAGTAAGTAATTAAAATTCAAAGCTTCAGCATTCAGATACTTTTTACACTTTCTTTTGCTTCCAACTAGCAAGGAATTTTCCAGACAAGCTTTTAATTAACAGGTGAGTTTAATTGATATGTGAGTTTTGTGTAAATGGAAAGGATATCAGTGAGAAGTCTGGGAGGACTCTTTCATGCTGACAGTTTAAGACCATTAGTTTATTTGTGCATTGACATTTTTGTTGAGTCAATTTTCTTTAGTGCATAAATAAAACAGAAGATACAAATATTGGAAGAGCTGGGGAAGAGCTAACCAGAACGACGGCTGGCTTTCCTAGCACCTTCCAACACAACACTCTACCCCAACCATACCTGACAGAGATTAGCCTGCTGTCTCTATTAAAAAATGAGAGTGATGGGAATTCATAGGCACCATAAGCAATCTGGTGTGCTTAAATAAACTCTGTGTGATTTCATTGGGTTGGGACTAATTTCACCTGACTTTGCCATCTAAACTACAGCTGTCAACTGGACTTGTATTCCAGTGAGCAGAGAGTGAGAAGTGTTGCTGAACCCACCTGAAAATGAGAAGAGTCACCTTCTGCAGGTGGCTAAAAGACTCGCTTCAAAATGCCTTAATTTAAGCAACAGAAATTAATTCCCTAATGACAACAGAAATTAATTCCGTAATGTTTACATGGATCTTCCTTGCTGCGGTTTAAGACTGTTGGGTTGTTTGGCGTTTTGTTTTTGGGGTGTTTTTTTTGCTTAGCAGGGATATGGAACTGTACGTATGGGCTGGGCTTTGGGGGGCTTTTTTAAATACTTGATTTCTGAAAGCAGAACAAAATACTGTGGAATCTGATAATGTACTCTTTGTTATGAAGTCAGCTGTTAAAGCCATGCTGTGCACTGGAGGCATTTTATGAGTTAGAGAAGCAACCAGCCAAAGAGTTTCTTGTGATTATGATAGTAGCAGGACAGCACACACATTTGTTCATGAAAAATTAATTTCCTCCTCCACCATTACTGCTGTAGCTCCATACGAGTCTGGTAGGAGAGTTGGGGAGAAAACAGTAGTACAGTGTAGTTAACGTGCTCTTGACACGGAGTTCCATACTGTCATCTTACTGCTGCTTTTCTTGAGTGTTTGTGTATTTGTTGCCATATTTATTTGATTCAGTATACTTAGGTGTGATTTCTACCTTGAGCAAGAGTGACCTAACTGGACATTTAATATAAAATTGTCTTGTAATTGGACTGTGCAAGCTCCTACAAGAATATATATAAATTCCTGCGTTCACATGAAGACCGCCTAGCTTTTCTCCGAGAGCGTTTGATCTGTCTTTACGAAAGATGATCTTTCAAGAAAGAAAAATGTGAAGATAATTGTTTAAAAACAAAATGTGTTTTTCAATAAGGTACATGTTTCATGATAAACATTAAAATATTTTCAGCCTTTCCAAGAATTTTTAGAATTTCCCACCTTATGAGCATGATATAATTCCTTGCAGGTAAAACTAAGGATATGGTTAAATACAATGTCTGTTGCATTTGTAAGGCAAGACCAAGCAGTTTTCTGCTGCAGAAAATACCAGGTATACAGTCTAGGAAAAATGCCAAGCTGTCTTTCCAAAGGTGTGGGTGTCCCTTACAGACTCCATCCCCCCTTTGCACACAGGCATGGAAAATGAATAGTGTTTCCTGGGGGCTTTCCAACGTGAGGGAGACAGGAGACAACTTTCCTCTGTGTGTGTTCATCAGTGGAAGGCCACAATACACGTACATCTCCCTGGGGCTCTGCTGCTGTCGTGTTACTGTGGCTGCAGGGTAGACTTGGTGTTGGTTGCACTTTGGGTACTGTAGCTTCACTGGTTGTGTTGGACAGGGGAGGGGGGGGGG
>Ga0181612_149734_pt1 | contig 57763 bp, 49 predicted proteins | sample HoacroProtozoa21_FD_119630 | JGI IMG/M metagenome (GOLD analysis project Ga0181612, IMG submission 119630) | Hoatzin crop microbial communities from Cojedes, Venezuel. Combined Assembly of Gp0051906, Gp0051904, Gp0051908
GCCTCCAGAATGAAGAGAACGGCCACAGATGTCATTAAACAGCTGATTAAGGAAGGCGTATTCGCCTCCGTTTCGGATATTATCGATTACGATACCGCAGCGCTGGTCGCCATGGAGATGGGCTGCAAGGTTGAAAAAGAAGTCATTGTCACCGTCGAAGAAAAACTGATCGACGATCACGAAGACAATGAAGAAGATCTGCTGCCGAGAGCTCCCGTCGTTGTCGTCATGGGACACGTTGACCACGGTAAGACGAGCCTTCTCGACTATATCAGAAATACATCCGTCGCCTCCGGAGAGGCCGGCGGAATCACACAGGCCATCGGCGCCTATACGGTGGATGTAAAAGGCAATCCCGTTACATTCCTGGATACTCCGGGTCACGAAGCCTTTACCTCCATGCGTGCGCGCGGCGCGCTGATCACGGATATCGCGATCCTCGTCGTTGCCGCAGATGACGGCATTATGCCGCAGACGGTAGAGAGCATCAACCATGCCAAGGCCGCCAATATTCCGATCGTTGTTGCCATCAACAAGATGGATGTGCATGGTGCGAATCCGGATAGAGTCAAACAGCAGCTGACCGAATACGAACTGGTCAGCGAAGAGTGGGGCGGCGATACCATCGTCTGCCCGATCTCGGCAAAGACCGGCGAAGGTATCGACGACCTTCTGGAAAACCTTGTTGTTCTGGCCGAAGTTCAGGAACTCAAAGCCAACCCGAACAGACCCGGCAAGGGCACAGTCGTTGAGGCGAGACTGGATAAGGGCAGAGGCCCCATCACCACGGTCCTCGTACAGAACGGTACTCTTCGCATGGGCGACCTGATTATTGCCGGAACGGCAATGGGAAAGGTTCGTACGATGATGAACGATAAGGGCGAGGCAGTCGATGAGGCCGGCCCGTCCATCCCGGTGGAGATCTCCGGACTTTCCGAAGTTCCGAATGCCGGCGACGTGTTCAACGTTGTTGCCGATGAACATATGGCCAGAGAACTGGTCGAGCAGAGAAAAGACGAGCAGAAGAACCGTGCCAACAGCGGCAGCAAGAAGGTCACTCTGGAAGATCTGTTCAGCCAGATCAAGACCGGCGAGATGAAGACACTGAATATCATTGTCAAGGCCGATGTTCAGGGTTCCGTGGAAGCGGTCAAGGCTTCTCTGGAGAAGATTTCCAATGAAGAAGTCCAGGTCAAAGTTATTCACAGCGGCGTCGGCGCCATCAAAGAGTCCGATGTCATGCTTGCCGATACCTCTGATGCCATCATCGTCGGATTCAATGTGCGACCCGACAACGGCGCCAAGGACATGGCGGCGAGAACCAGCGTGGATATCCGCCTGTACCGTGTCATTTACGACTGCATCAACGAGATTGAAGCGGCCATGAAAGGTATGCTGGCTCCCAAGTTTGAAGAGCAGATCATCGGTCATGCCGAAGTGCGCGAGACCTACAAAGTCTCCAAGATCGGCACCATCGAAGGATGCTATGTCACCGACGGCAAGGTCGTCCGAAACTGCCAGGTGCGTCTGCTGCGCGACAATATCGTCATTCACGAGGGCGAACTGGCCTCTCTGAGAAGATTCAAAGACGATGTCAAGGAAGTGCAGGAAGGCTACGAATGCGGCACGCAGATCGAAAAGTATAATGATGTAAAAGTTGGCGACATTATAGAATGCTTTGTAATGCAGGAGATCAAACAGTAAAAAATGATTTACGGGCGCACTGCAATGCGCCCGTTTCTTTATCTTAGGAGGAAACGGATATGCCTTCCAATAAACTGGCTAGAACAAATGACGATATTCAGTATGCGCTCTCCCAGCTTCTCAGGGAGATCAAAGACCCGAGAGTGCAGCAGGGAATGATCAGCGTGACGAGAGTCGAAACCACGGGAGATCTGAAATTCTGCAAGGTATGGCTGTCGGTCTACGGAATGAACGACGAAAAGGAATTCATGAAGGGGCTCAAATCCGCTTCGAAATGGCTGAGAAGAGAACTGGGAAGCCGGGTAAAACTTAGAAATACCCCGGAACTGGTTTTTGAGATCGACCATTCCATTGAGTACGGCGCCCATATCAATGAGATCATCAACGAGATCAACGCAAAGGAAACTGATTCTGCGGAGGAGACGGACTGATCATGGATCTGAGAAATTGTGCGGAGACCTTAAAACTAAAAGACAAGATCCTCGTCCTGTCCCATGTGAGACCCGACGGAGACACTCTGGGAAGCGGAGCGGCGCTGACCCATGCTCTGCGCAGAATGGGCAAGACCGCTTACATGTTCCGGAACCCCCAGACCACCGAGAGATATCTCGACTATGTGCAGGAATATTTTGCCCCGGATAATTTTGCCCCGGAGTATGTGGTGGCAGTGGATGTGGCTTCCAAGCAGATGATCCCGGAGGGGTACTGCGGGCAGGTCAATCTTTGCATCGATCACCATCCCTCCAACGGCTTCTATGCCGGAGAGACTGTGCTTGGTGCCGACCGGGCGGCCTGCGGCGAGATCATCCTGGAGCTGATCGAACAGATGACCGGTGGGATCGACCATACGGAAGCGCAGCTCCTGTATATTGCGATCTCCACGGATACCGGATGCTTCCGGTATTCCAACACCAATGCGGATACTTTCCGAGCAGCGGCAATAGTCATGGACGCCGGAGCGGATCTCAATAAGATCAATCTTAAGTTTTTCCGTACGGTATCCCGCGCAAGACTGGAACTGGAAGGCCGGATCTACTCGGCCATGACCTTCCACTTTGACGATAAAGTTGCGGTCAGTACCGTGACGGAAGAAATGATCCAGGAATCCGGGGCTTCGGAGGATGACTGCGATGATCTGGCCAATCTTGCAAGCAGAGCGGCTTCCGCGGAAGTGGCCGTAACGATCCGTGAACTGGAAAACGGAAACAGCAAGCTTTCGCTGCGGTCGGGGCCTTCGGTAAATTGCTCTGAGATCTGTGCACGGTTCGGCGGAGGCGGGCATGCCATGGCTGCGGGATGCACCATGGAGTGTGATGTGAAGCAGGCCAAGGAAAAGATCCTCGAAGAGATCGAGCGGTATATGACGAAATGACAGGAATTTTGATCGTAGACAAACCCGCGGACTGGACAAGCCACGACGTGGTCGCCAAGCTCCGAGGAGCCCTTCATGAAAAAAGGATCGGACATTCCGGCACCCTCGATCCCATGGCAACGGGTGTGCTGGTGGTCTTTGTCGGCCGGGCGACCCGGGCGGTAGCCTTTGCGGAAAGTGACGACAAGGAGTATATCGCGGGGCTTCGTCTGGGAACGAGAACGGATACTCAGGATATCTGGGGAAACGTACTGAGCGAGAACGGCGGCTCCGTGTCCGGGGAAGAATTGGAAAAGGTTCTGGAACAGTTCCGAGGGGAGATCACACAGATCCCTCCGATGTATTCTGCCGTCAAGGTACACGGACAGAAGCTGTATGAGCTTGCCCGCAAGGGAATCGAGGTCGAACGCAAGGAGCGAAAGATCTTGATCTCATCGCTCGAGATGGTCGGTCGGGAAGGTGAAGATTTCATTCTGGATGTGACCTGCTCTAAAGGGACCTATATACGCACACTTTGCAATGATATCGGTGAAGCACTGGGTGTCGGCGGATGCATGAGCAGCCTGAGGCGAATGAGGGCCGGCCTGTTTAAGGAATCGGACAGCCACAGTCTCGAGGATATCCTGGAAGATCCGGCAAATTATCTTCTGCCGGTGGATTCTCTTTTTGCAGACTGTCCGGAGATCAAGCTTAACAGCCGGCAGGCCGCAGTGATCAAAAACGGCGGATCGGTCCGAGCAGACGCCGAAAACGGGAAATACAGGTTTTATTCCCCGGAAGGGGAGTTTCTGATGCTGGGAGAGGTCCTGGATCAAAAGACCTCCATTATCAGAACTTTTTATGAAGTGTAAAGAAATCATATAGATATGAAAGGGGCGGCCGACGCCTAATGAGCGGAGGCTGTTGAATCCTATGGAAAATAGAGGACGCGCAATTGCATTAGGTTTTTTCGACGGTGTACACATCGGGCATGCAGCTCTTCTGGAGAAAGCAAAGAAGAGAGCGGAGCAGATTGATGCCGAGGCTTCCGTACTGAGCTTTGACGTGCATCCGGATACCCTGGTCTTCGGCAAGGACATCCCGCTGATCAACAGCAACCGGGATAGGGAAGAGATCATCCGAAACCTGTTCGGGATTCGTGATCTTGTAGTGATCCACTTTGATGTGGCCACCATGCATATGCCGTGGAAGGAATTTGTGGATGAGCTGATCCGCAAATTCGATGTTCGCTGGTTCGTAGTGGGTCATGACTTCACCTTCGGAAACCGGGGAGAGGGAAATGCCGCGAGACTGCAGGAATATGCCCGGGAACTCGGGATAGGATGCGATGTGATCCCAGCGGTAAAAAAGGAAGGGATCGTTGTCAGTTCGACTTATATACGGGAACTCATCGAAAACGGTGAAATGGAAAGAGCCGATGAATTCCTCGGGCACCCGCATGTGCTCGTGGACCATGTAAGGACCGGATATCAGCTGGGCACGAAGATGGGGACGCCCACCATAAACATGATGATCCCCGCCGGCGTCGTGATCCCGCGGCACGGGGTCTATGCGGCACAGGTCGTTCTGGAAGACGGAAGCCGGCATGTTTCCGTCACGAATGTAGGGGTGAGACCTACGGTCAGTGACGCCAACAAAGTCAATGTGGAAAGCTATATTCTGGACTTTGAGGGAGACCTCTACGGTACCACGGTACGGATCGAATTTTATAAATTTCTCCGCGATGAAAGAAAATTCAGCGACTATCAGGAACTGTCCGAACAGATTCTGAAGGATGCGGAAGAAACAAGAGCCTATTTTGAACAGTAAAATAAAAATAAGAGAGAAGATTTAAGAATCTTCTCTCTGTTTCTTTATATGTTGGCGGGTTTGGTGACCCTCTTCGAATGACCGCGGCCGCGGCGCCTCGACTGTGAGGCTTTAGCCTTGTAAAAGTCGATCAGTTTCTGATCGGCTTCATAGATCAGCCGGTTTGCGCACCAGGTATCATCGTCGGTTTTGCGGAACTTGACACGGACCAGATAATTTCCGTCTTCGCTGCAGGTGAAGATGTTCATGTACCGCTGATCACCCTGATTGATCCACTTGACACAGGTCATCTTGTTCCCGCAGACTGGGCAGCAGACGCCGGTGAGATTTTCATCCGCGAATCCCTCGGATTTGCTGAAATAGCCGGGGAAAACAAGATGCTCGATGGGTTCCTCCGTCGTGGCGCTGGAGTTGGCCGGCTTTTTCGTCGACAGGATGCGTCTGGTCTCATCGTAGTGCTCGATTCCGGACCGGAGATCCAGATGGGTGCAGATCAAAGCTGTGTTGTAGGCGTCTCCCAGCGCATCGTGTGCGGTGCGGGTCTGCTCAATGCCGAAGTGCTCCATGGCCGTGGCAAGGGATTTCTGGTTTTTATCTTCGGAACGTATCTGATTATTGTAAATAAGCTGCAGATTGATCCATCCGGCGATCCAGTCCCAGTCCAGATCGTGAATGATGATGTTCTGCTCCATGATGCCCTGATCGTCATATCCCCAGGTCAGGAAAGTGACATCGTCTCCGCACCATTCGCGAAACTGGGTGAACGCATCTTCAAAGGCAATACCGTGGGAAAGACGCTCCGCGTCAAATCCGGTAAGTTTTTTGACTTTATAGTGCATCCGTTTAAAATAAACGGGTTTAACGTCAACGGTGAACTCCTCGCCGGGCTTCATATTTTCGTCCAGCTTGACGGCACCAATCTCGATGATCTCTCCGCGCAGGCGAATGGGGAGCTTGTTGAAAACCGCCGAGTTTGAACTCATCGCCTGATTCCACTCAAGATCTATTACAACATAGTTCATATAGGACCTTCTTTTATTTTTTAACTAAAAGATTATAGCATAAATCGTGAACCTTGTATATACTTAGAATAGTTCAAGATATCTTCCCGAAAACCGTACGGTACCTGGAAAAGGACTGCATGGATCCGCGGAAAGGCGATAGTTGAAGCGTGATTCTTGAACCACATACAGCGGTGTGATATACTAAAACGAATTTTAATGCAGCAGGTCCCGAACGGACTGCGCATGGACAGGCGATCGCATCGCCTCATAGAGGATATTAACTGGAAGGAGGATTCATATATACGGACAGCGTATATATGAAACAAGGTATGAAGATAGTGGTACTGTGCGGCGGGCTCAGCCCGGAACGCAATGTTTCGATCTCTTCCGGCACAAAGATCGCGACGGCACTGAAGTCCAAAGGACATCAGGTCGTTCTTCTGGATATGTATTACGGACTGGAGGACTGGGAAGGGAATACCTCGGAGATCTTCGACAACCCGCCTCCCATCGGCACGAACTTCACGGTCGGGGCGGCACCGGATCTGGAACAGATCAAGGCTGCGAGAAAACTGAAAAGCGACAATCAGTTCGGAGACCGGGTCCTGGAAGTCTGCCAGATGGCGGATATCGTCTTTATGGCCTCCCATGGCCAGTGCGGTGAGGACGGCCGCGTGCAGGCGGCTTTCGATCTGTTCGGCATCAAATATACGGGTGCGGGATTTCTCAGCAGCGCCATTGCCATGGATAAGGATTATACCAAGCAGATCGCCGTTCAGTGCGGCGTGAAGACTCCCTTATGGAGATCCTTTGAATGCGCCGAGGTGACCGCGGACGAAGTGCTGGGTGTCATGGACCTTCCGCTGGTCATCAAACCGGATAATTCCGGCTCCAGCATCGGCGTTTCCATCGCGTCGACCCGCGAAGAGCTGGAGAAGGCACTGAAGGACGCGGCCCACGAGAGCAGCCGGGTCGTGATCGAGCAGTTCGTCAAGGGACGGGAGATCCAGATCGGCATTCTGGCCGGAGAAGCGCTTCCGAGTATCGAAATAATTCCCAAAACGGGATTCTATGATTATAAAAACAAATACGAGGCCGGAGCGTCGGAAGAAGTGACGCCGGCTCCGATCCCGGAGGAAGCCGAGATCAGGATCCGTCAGATCGCCATGAAGGTCTTCAACATGCTTCATCTGGAAGTTTATTCGAGAGCGGATTTCATCTACGACGATCAGGGCGAATTCTGGTTTTTGGAGATCAATACGCTCCCGGGAATGACGCCGACGAGCCTCGTTCCGCAGGAAGCGGCGGTCATCGGGTATTCCTATGAAGACCTGTGCGAGAAAATAATTGAAGAATCGATGAGGAAATACAGCAAATGAAAGCTATGAAAATCAGCGAAGCGGCCCGGATCGTGCACGGAGAGCTTTTCGGCGGAGATGGAAGCGAGTGCATCCGGTCTGTGGTGATCGACAGCAGAGCCGTAACGGATGGAAGCCTGTTCGCGGCACTGCCCGGGGAACGGGTGGACGGCCACGACTATATCCCCTCTGCCTTTGACAGGGGAGCCGTATGCTGTCTTGCCACGCACGTCCCGGAAAACGAGAACCGTCCGATCATCGTCGTTGAGGATGTCCGCACCGCGATAAGGACTCTGGCGGCGGAATATCGCAAGCAGATCACGATCCCGGTGATCGGTATCGCCGGAAGCGTCGGAAAGACCACGACCAAGGAAATGGTCTCATCCGTCCTCGGTGCGAAATACAAGGTGCTGAAAACGGAAAAGAACCTGAATAACGATCTGGGTGTTCCGCTGACGCTGTTTCGCATCGACCCCGAGCATGAAGCGGCGGTGGTCGAAATGGGCATTTCCGATTTCGGGGAGATGTCCGTGCTGGCGGAAATGGTCCGTCCGGATCTTGCGGTCTATACCGTGATCGGCGACTGTCACCTGGAGCAGCTTCACGACCGGAACGGCGTTCTTCAGGCCAAGACCGAAATGGTGGACTATCTCCCGGAAAACGGCTGCATCATCTATAACGGAGACGATGCGTATCTTTCTTCCTATGACTGGAAACGGAAGACCGTGACCTACGGACTGGAAGAGGGAAGAGATCTGCAGGCAGAGGACCTGAAGATCTTTGCGGATTACTCCGAGTTTACCGTCAGAAGATCCGGGGCTGCAGATCTGACCGTTCGGGTGAATGCCTACGGGACGCATATGGTCTACGCCACTCTTGCCGGCATCGCATCGGGACTGCAGCTGGGACTTTCCGAGGAGGAGATCCTCCGGGGGATCGAACAGTACCGGACGGTGGGCGGAAGAGCCAACATAATCCGCAATGAAAAATACACGGTCATAAACGACTGCTATAACGCCAATCCCGACTCCATGAAAAACGCGATCGATTCACTGGTAAATCTGCCGGGAAGAAAAGTCTGTATTTTAGGAGATATGCTGGAGCTCGGAGAGAACAGCGAACAGCTCCACCGGGGAGTAGGAGAGTATGCCTCCGGGAAAGGAGTCGAGCTTCTTCTTACCGTAGGAGAGCTTGCCCGGGATATCTCTTCCGGAGCGGATAGGAAAAAGACGGAGGGCCGTCATTATGAGAGCAATGAAGACCTGATCGGTGATCTCGACGATCTGGTGCGTCCCGGAGATAATATCCTCGTGAAAGCGTCCCATGCCATGCATTTCGAGGAGATTGTGGACGCTTTGACTTAACTCAAATACCATTATTAAACAGATACTGGAAGTATATGGTACTCTAGTTCAAATTGTTGATGAATCTGCACAATTTCCTTGCCCCAGAAACCTTGAATATTTGTTACTGGCCCAATAGACAAGCAATTGACAATCTTTTTTGCTAAAAATATAATTACAATATATCACGCGTTTGTTGATACTTGTTATTGGAGGGGATTAATAATGAAATCGACAGGCATCGTAAGAAAGGTAGATGAACTCGGGCGGATCGTGCTGCCGATCGAACTTCGGCGGACACTGGATATCGGAGAAAGAGATTCGCTGGAGATCTACGTGGAGCAGGGGAACATCGTTTTGCGAAAATATCAGGCATCCTGTATATTCTGCGGAAGGACTGAAGGGATCATAGAATATCAGGAAAAGAATGTCTGTCCTGACTGCATTGCGAAACTGAATGAACTGATGCGATAAAAAAAGAATGAAAGAGGATCACCTCTTTCATTCTTTTTTTTCGGTCGCTTTATGATATAGTTCGTTTTTCGTAAATCCGGTCTCCTCCGAGACCCGGCGGCAGGCTTCCTTCAGGGAAAGACCGTCCTGCCTGTAAGCCTTAACAGATTCCATGGCCTCATCGATGGAGATCTCAGGTTCCTCGGCGGGTGCTTTTCCTTCCACGATCAGCACGTATTCTCCCCGGGGATCGTTGATATCATAATAGTCAACGGCCTGCTGCATCGTCATGTCCAGGATTTCCTCGTGCAGCTTGGTCAGCTCGCGGCAGAAGGAGATCTTCCGGTCCGGGCCGAAGGTGGTCAGAAAATCCGCCAGAGTCCGCTTGAGCTTGTGCGGTGCTTCATAGAAGATCATGGTGCGCGGCTCGTCCCGCAGTTCTTCGAGATGACTGTAGCGGCTCTTGTTAGAGGTGGAAAGGAATCCTTCGAAGCAGAATCGGCCGGTGGGCAGCCCGGAAAGGACCAGCGCGGAAATAAGTGCGGTGGGGCCGGGAATCGTTGTGACGGGGATCTGGTGTTCCTTGCAGGCACGAAGAATGTCCAGCCCGGGGTCCGAGATGGCGGGCATGCCGGCATCGGACACCACGGCACAGGTCTCACCGGCGAGGATCCTTGCCAGGATCTTTTCTCCGCTGGCGTACTTGTTATGCTCATAATAACTGACGATGGGTTTGTGAATGTCAAAATGATTCAGGAGCTTCAGCGTTACGCGGGTATCTTCCGCGGCGATGAAATCTACTTGCTTCAAAGTTTCCACGGCGCGCGGGGAGAAGTCCGAAAGGTTGCCGATAGGCGTCCCGACTAAATACAGTTTACCGGTCATTGATCAGTTTCCTCCTGCGGGTAATGATAGATGGCTTTTGCTTCTTCGGTCATTTCCCGACCATCCTCCTTATATAAAAGCAGGGTCGGCTCAAACCGGATCCCGGGCCTGCCGTCTTTGCGGCCTTCCACCAGAACGATGCCGGGTACGGAACCGGCGTGGTGCTCAACCAGCCTAACACGCTTGGGCTCGATACGGTTCTGCGCCATCTGCCGGAATACTTCATTCAGCCGCTCCGGTTTATAGACCAGAAAGAATTTTCCTCCGGTCTGCAGCAGACTGCCTGCACACCGGCAGAGGTCCTGCAGAGAGCAAAGGGTCTCGCTTCTGGCGTTCTTTCTGCCGGAGGTATCCGAAAGATGTCCGCTCTCCACCGAATAATAAGGCGGGTTCGTGATGACAAAGTCAAAGTAACCGAATTTATCCGGCGTCAAGGTCGTAATGTCGCACTGAAGAAATTCGGTGCGATCGGAAAGACCGTTGACTCCGAGATTCTCCAGAGAGGTCCTTATTGCTTCCTCGGAAATGTCGATTCCCGTCATATGCACCCCTGGATGCTTTTCCGCCAGAAGCAGGCAGAGGATCCCGGAGCCGCATCCGAGATCGATCCCTTTTTTAGCTCTGGACAAGGAAACGAAATCCGCAAGAAGGATCGAATCCGTGGACAGGGGAAAACATCCGCCCGAACGGAAACTCGGACCGTCCGGCCACAGAGCGGCGGCACTGCTTGCATTCATACTACTCCTCCTCCTTGCGGTTAAATAGTCTGTAATAAGAAAGGGCGATATGAACCCATATCGCCCATTCTCTGTCTTTTCTTCAAAATTGATTAAGCTTCGTGAATAGCTTCTGCCGGGCACTGTGCAGCGCAGGCGCCGCAGGAAAGGCACTTCTCGGCATCAATTTCGTAGTGCAGATTACCCATGTCAATAGCCTCTGCGGGGCACTGAGCCGCGCATGCGCCACAAGACAGGCAATCATCGCTGATTACAAAAGCCATAATGTAATCCTCCCTTAAGTAATTGGCCTAAAGCCAAGGATATTGTAGCACAATAACGCAAAAAATCAATGCCAATTTGTAAACGTTTCATGACAGGCGCCGCATAGGGAATGTCCGCACAAAAAAATATTCACAGTCCGAGACTCCGGAGAGCGAAAGACTGTGAATATTTGTCTGTTCGAAGAGAAATTCTTCGGAATTATTCGATGGATACCATGTAATAGTATACCGGCTGTCCGCCGTACACTACGGAGATCTCCGCTTCGGGGAAGCATTCGGTGATCACTTCTCCGGTCTTTTCCGCTTCTTCTTCGGTAACATCTTCGCCGTAGTACAGAGTGATCAGTTCCGGATTAAGCTCTTTTACCGGCGGGATAAAGCCGTCGATGACTTCCTGAAATCCCGGGAAGCTGCCCACCAGAGAGCCGTCCAGCAGCGCCAGATACTCGCCGGCTTTGATGTGGTGACCGTCAAACTCGGAATCTCTTGCCGCATAGGTGATCTGCGCTGTATGGACCTTTGCGATGGCTTCGGTCATCGTGTTGACGATATCCGTTTCGTCGTTTTCCGGTTCAAAGCAGAGCATGGCTGAAATCCCCTGGGGGACCGTTTTCGTCGGAATGACGATTACGTTTTTGTCGGTCAGGGATTTGCACTGTTCGGCTGCCATGATGATGTTTTTGTTGTTCGGCAGAACAAAGACCGTCTTGGCGTTGGTCTTATTGATCTCAGTGAGGATATCGTTTGTTGACGGGTTCATGGTCTGACCGCCCGTGACGATGGTGTCGACACCGATCTCACGGAACAGTTCCGCCAGTCCGTCACCGGCGCATACCGCGACGGAGCCGAATTCCTTTTCGGGCTCGGCGGGAGCAGCAGGCTCGGCGGGGAATCCGGATTCCACCAGCTCGTCGTGCTGTGTTCTCATGTTCTCGATCTTTGCGGTTTCGAGAGTGCCGTATTTCTGCGCTTCCGTCAGGGCATCTCCGGGGATGTTCGTATGGACATGGACCTTGAAACATTCGTCGTCTTCGCCGATGACCAGACTGTCGCCGATGCTGTCAAGATAAGCTCTCAGAAGATCCAGAGACTTGTCGACGGTCTTTCTGACAATAAAGACGGTATCATAGGCAAAAGTAATATCTTCGGTATCGAATTTCTCGAAGACGGAGCCTTCGGCGTCTTCCGCGTGAACGGCGCCCTGTGCGGGAACATCCGTTTCGCCTCTCAGGCAGGAGAGCATTGCCTCATAGATCGTGATATAGCCTTTTCCTCCGGCATCGATGACTCCGGCTTTCTGAAGGACCGGATTCTGATTCATGGTCTCTGCAAGGGCTTCCTTGCCGGCAATCAGAGAGGCTTCCAGCATCTCTTCTACGGCAGTTCCGCCGTTCTTGGTGTATTCCATGGCCGCGTCTGCCGCTTTTCTGGAGACGGTGAGGATCGTGCCCTCGGCCGGTTTCATAACGGCTTTGTAGGCGGCATCGACGCCGCTCTTCATGGCGGTGGCGTAATCTTCCGCAGTGGCGGTCTCCAGCCCTTTGAGCTTCTTCGACAGTCCGCGGAAGAGAAGAGAGGTGATGACACCCGAATTGCCGCGTGCACCACGAAGCATACCGGAAGCGGCCGCGTCGGCCACGTCGGAGATCTTGAAGTAATCTTTCTTGGCAAGCTCCGTTGCTGCGTTATTAACGGTAAGACTCATATTGGTTCCCGTGTCTCCGTCGGGCACAGGAAAGACATTTAATTCATTGATTGACTGCATGTTGGAATGCAGTGCGACATCAGCACATAAAAGCATGTTTTTGAAATCGCTGGCGCTGATTGACTCTTTCAAAACGGTTCCCTCCATTAAATACGGTCTGTTTGGATCAAACAGGCGTATAAATTACTTTTTTTCTTTGTCCGCGATGATCGTGTCGACATAGACATCGACATTCTTCACGCTGAGGCCGGTGGATTTCTCCAGCTTGTAGCTGACCTCGTTCATGATGCTGTGACTCACTGCGGCGATATTGACTCCCTGATCGACTCCGATATGTAAATCCAGTGACAGTGTATTATCTTCGTTATACGTGATATCGACGCCCTTCGACATGGATTCACGTCTCAATAACTGAAGAGCTCCGCTTTCTTTGCTGCGGCCGGCCATACCCTTGACGCCGAAACATTTGGTGGCAGCATCTCCGGCTAGATTTGAGATTACGTCATTGGCAATGCTGATCGTTCCTTTGTCGTTTTCAAACTTGACCATTTCCGAGCTCCTTTCTTAGTATGTTCGTTAACTTAGATATTATAATACGCGCGTAATAAAAGCACAAGAGTAAAAATACCAAGAATTCCATTCGAAAATCAGATGACGGAAGCTTTGCCGTAAAGTGTTTACAACGAAAAAATCCGATGATAAGATTTAATACATAGTAAAATCAAAAAATTAGAGGGATATTAATAAGCATAAATAACAGAAGGGAGAGCCAGACTCAATGGCAAGACAGAAAAAGACAATGGACGCCAATGCGGCGGCCGCATATGTTTCATATGCCTATACGGAAGTGGCGGCGATCTATCCGATCACACCCTCCAGTCCCATGGCCGATGCCGTCGACCAGATGTCGGTGGCCGGGAAGAAGAATGTGTTCGGTAACGTGGTAAAAGTTCAGGAAATGCAGGCGGAATCCGGCGCAGCGGGTGCCGTTCACGGATCGCTGAACACCGGCGCGCTGACGACCACCTATACGGCTTCACAGGGCCTTCTTCTCATGATCCCGAACATGTACAAGATCGCGGGAGAACTGCTCCCGTGTGTTTTCCACGTGACGGCAAGAGCCGTGGCGAGCCACGCTCTGTCTATTTTCGGAGATCAGTCCGATGTGATGGCATGCCGGCAGACCGGTTTTGCCATGCTGTGCGAAAACAATGTACAGGAAGTGATGGACCTGTCCCCGGTGGCTCATCTGGCGGCGGTAACCGGCAGAGTGCCCTTTATCAATTTCTTCGACGGATTTCGCACATCTCACGAGATCCAGAAAGTCGAGATGTGGGACTATGAGGACCTCAAGGACATGCTCGATATGGAAGCGGTGCAGCAGTTCCGTGACCGGGCGCTCAATCCGAACCGTCCCACCATGAGAGGAAGCCATGAAAACGGAGATATCTTCTTCCAGAACAGGGAAGCCAGCAATCCCTATTACGACCGGCTGCCCGAGGTGGTGGAAGAATGCATGGATAAAGTGAACAGCCGTCTCGGGACCGATTACAAGCTGTTCAATTATTATGGCGCCGAGGATGCGGAACGGGTCATCGTGGCCATGGGTTCGATCTGCGACACCTGTGAGGAAGTCATTGACTATCTGACGGCCAGAGGCGAGAAAGTGGGACTGGTGAAAGTGCGTCTCTACCGGCCCTTCAGCGCAGAGAGACTGGTAAAATGCATCCCGGAGACCGCCAGGAAGATCGCGGTCCTCGACCGGACGAAGGAACCGGGAAGCCAGGGAGAACCGCTGTATATGGATGTGGTCGCCGCTCTCGCCGGCAGCGGCCGGACCGGAATCTCTATCTGCGGAGGACGGTACGGACTCGGCTCCAAGGATACGCCTCCTCGCTGTATCTTCTCGGTCTTTACGGAACTTGAGAAGGATTCTCCCAGAAGACAGTTTACCGTGGGTATCGAAGACGACGTGACGAATCTGTCGCTTCCAGAAGAGCAGGCACCGGATGTGTCTCCGGAAGGAACGATTACGGCAAAATTCTGGGGACTCGGCGGCGACGGTACGGTAGGTGCCAACAAAAACTCCATCAAGATCATCGGAGATCACACCGAAAAATATGTACAGGCCTATTTCCAGTACGACTCCAAGAAGACCGGCGGCATCACCATCTCGCATCTGAGATTCGGCGATCAGCCCATCAAGAGCGCGTATTACGTGACGAGTGCGGATTTTGTGGCCTGCCATAATCCCAGCTACATCTCCAACGGCCTGAAGATCGTTCAGGACGTAAAACCCGGAGGAGTCTTCCTGGTAAACTCCCAGTGGTCCGATGAGGAACTGGCCGAGCATCTTCCTGCAGAATCCAAAAAATATATCGCGGAAAACAATATCCGCCTCTATTCCATTGATGCCATCGATCTGGCCCGACAGATCGGAATGGGCAAGAGGACCAACACGATCCTTCAGGCGGCGTTTTTCAGCCTGGCAAAGATCATTCCCATCGAGGAAGCGGTCCAGTATATGAAGGATGCGGCAACCAAGTCCTATATGAAGAAGGGCAAGGAGATCGTCGAAATGAATCACAAGGCGATCGAGACCGGTACCGCCGCCTATCATGAAGTGAAGGTGCCCGACAGCTGGAAGGATGCCCGTGATGAGACTGCGGAAAGTGAGCTTGAGGGAAGACCGGAGCTTGTCAAAATGGTCCGCGAGCTGACCGAGCCCATCAACCGCATGGAGGGCGACCGGATTCCGGTGTCTAAATTCATGGGTCACGAGGACGGCACCTTCGAACTCGGCGCTTCGGCCTATGAGAAACGAGGCGTGGCGGTCACGGTCCCGAGCTGGGATCCAGACAAGTGTGTTCAGTGCAACAACTGTGCCTTCGTCTGCCCCCATGCATGCCTGAGACCCTTCATGTTGACGCCGGAAGAAGCGGAGAACGCACCGAAAGCGGCCAAGATTGAGCGGGTGAAAACCGGCAAGGGCAAGGGGAAATATAAATTTACCATGACCGTATCCCCGCTGGACTGCATGGGATGCGGCATCTGTTCCGGACAGTGCCCGACTCATGCACTGGATATGAAGCCGCTGAGCTCTCAGATGGAACAGCAGGAGGTTTATGACTATCTTGTGAAGCTTCCGGAGAAGGAAGATATGTACGATGCCACGACCCGGTTCAGCCAGTATCATGCACCGCTGCTGGAGTACTCCGGATCCTGCGCGGGCTGTGCGGAGACCAGCTATGCCAGAGTGCTGACACAGCTGTTCGGAGACCATATGATCATCTCCAACGCTACGGGCTGTTCGTCCATCTGGGGCGGACCGGCGGCTGTGTCTCCCTACACGGTAAATCAGGAGGGAAAAGGCCCTGCCTGGGCAAACTCCCTGTTTGAAGACAATGCGGAACACGGACTTGGCATCTATCTGGGCCAGAAGAAGATCCGCGATGATCTGAGAGTCAAGATCGAAGCGCTCAGCGGGGATTCCGGAGATGAAGAACTCAGGGAAGCCTGCGATGAATGGATCGAGAGCTATGACGACGGCAAGCTCAATCAGCAGGCTACAAAGAATCTGGTTGAAAAACTGTCGCAGGTTTCGTCCGAGCAGGCAGAGGAGATCCTGGAGAAGAAGGATTATCTCAACAAGAAGTCGATCTGGATCCTGGGCGGCGACGGATGGGCCTACGATATCGGATACGGCGGCCTCGATCATGTGCTGGCCTCCGGGGAAGATGTAAATGTACTGGTATTTAATACGGAAGTTTATTCCAATACTGGAGGACAGGCCTCTAAAGCCTCGAGGATCGGCCAGGTCGCACAGTTCGCGGCAGCCGGAAAGGAACTCAAATCCAAGGCGCTGGCCGAAATGGCGATGACCTACGGCTATGTGTACGTCGCGCAGGTCGCCATGGGCGCGGATAAGGGACAGACCCTCAAGGCCATGGTCGAGGCGGAAGAACATAAGGGGCCGTCGCTGATCATCGGATACTCTCCGTGCGAAATGCACTCCATCAAAGGCGGTATGAAAGGCTGCCAGCGAGAGATGGACCGGGCTGTCAAGAGCGGATACTGGAATCTGTTCCGGTTTAATCCGGACCTGGAAGACGACCGTTTCTCCATCGACAGCAGAGAACCGAGTCAGGAATTCCAGCAGTTTCTGGACGGCGAGGCGAGGTATGCATCACTTAAGACCAGCGATCCCGAACGGGCGGAGAAGCTGGATGCAAAGGCGGCGGAAGATGCCAGAGAGCAGTATGAGCATCTGCTGAAGCTTCAGGAAATGTATGAGTGATCCATAAAAAATAAACAGAGCAGGGAAACCTGCTCTGTTTTGCTTATTCCTCATAGCCCGCCTTTATTTCAGGATGGGCGATGCTGACTTTGTGGATCAGTTCATCGGCCAGATCGTTGTCCTTGGTGCGGTTGCAGAATCCCTCGCCGAAAATGATGTTGGCGATTTCTTTATCCTGACCGCGGATGATGATCCGGTAATATTCGTAGGGGGGACTGTCATCCGGTGTCACGATGGTCACGGATTTGTAGATCTGGGTCATATGAGAGTAATCCACAAAACGCTTTTTGAGAAAATCCTTGTAATAGATGCCGAGCTTTCCGAGAAAGATCTTTTTCTTGAAGGGTTCGGCATTGATGAAATCGGCGGAATGCTCCGCGTCCATGATCTTATTCTTGTTTTCGTCGCGAAAAGTATACAGTTTATCGTCCATGAAATCACCTCGTATTTCGTAAAAACATCTTATCAAATATACTGTGGGACCGTCAACAGAGCGGATTTGCAAGACGGCAAATTAATCGGACACGCGACTGTGATCAAAACTAAATCTGTAAACGAAAATATCTTGACATTTCAGAAAATAAGGTTATAATTACTTAGTCTGATATCAGTTATCAGACTTATTCCTTGCTCCTGCCGCTGCAGGGGCCAAAAGACCAGAAGGAGGTGCTAATATGGCAAAAACAAGCGAGAAGTACGAAGTGATGTACATCATCAGCGGAAAGCTTTCCGAAGAAGAGGCTGCTCCGATCGTGGAGAAGTTCAAGACCCTGATCGAGGAAAACGGAACCATCGATGAAATGGAAGAAATGGGTAAGCGCAAACTGGCTTACGAGATCAACTACATTTCCGAAGGCTACTATGTCCTTGTTAAATTCACAAGCGGTCCTGAATTTCCGGCAGAGCTCGACCGTATCCTTGGTATCACTGACGGCGTTATCCGTTCAATGATTACACTGCGTGCCGAATAAAGGAGTACAGATATGCTGAATCACATTACAATAATGGGACGCCTTACCAGAGATCCTGTCATGAGATATACTCAGAGCCAGACCTCGGTAGCATCGTTCTCTCTTGCCGTTGACAGAGATTTTGCCAACAGAGAGACCGGTGAAAGAGAGACCGATTTCATCAATTGTGTCGCATGGCGTAATACAGCAGAATTTGTCAGCAAGTATTTCCATCAGGGATCCATGGCTGTCGTATCCGGCAGACTGCAGATCCGCAAGTGGAAAGACCAGAACGGCAACAACCGCGAAACGGCTGAAGTCGTAGTGGACAACATTTACTTCGGCGAGAGCAAGCGCCGCGATGACGGACAGTCAAACAGAGAATCGACGGATAGCGGATTCAATCAGGATCGCAGTTATCAGAATTCGGTTCCGGATCTGAGTACATCTTTCGAAGACTTAAGTTCGGATGATGGAGATCTCCCATTCTAAAGAAGGAGGATAGAACATCATGGATAATAAAAATTCCAATCCCAAAATGCGTAAACGCAGAAAAGTTTGCCAGTTTTGCGTAGACAAGGCAACATACATCGACTACAAAGATACTGCGAAACTTCGCAGATACATGTCTGACAGAAGCAAGATCCTTCCTAGACGCACCACAGGTGTGTGCGCTCAGCATCAGCGTCAGCTGACCGAAGCGATCAAGAGAGCAAGACAGATTGCTCTGCTTCCTTACACCACAGACTGAGTACAAACAAAAATCTCCGCCGAAACGGCGGAGATTTTTTTATAGAACAAATTGAAAAAGCAGGATGAGGATGACTCCCGGAATCCCCAGGACTCCGGCGACCAGAGCCCGGAACCAGGTGATGTCGATCGTATAACCGAAAAGGCCGCATACGATGTTGACCAGATACAGGATCACAAATCCGGTGACCATATTGAGCAGAATCTTCAGAACGGATTTGAAGGGAGCCCTCAGGATCCGTAAAAAGATCAGAAGCAGTACCACGCAGAAAACGGCCGCGACAATGGTTGTCGTTGAATTCATAGAACCTCCCGAAAAGCCCGGAACGGCGGGCTTGAAACCACTCTGTAACTTGAATTTTATTTATATATATTATATACTAAATAGACTGGGTCTTTGCGTGACTCGGCCACAAGATATTGTATTAATGAGGGAAAAACTATATGGCAAAAACTTCACCCGAATATAACAACAACAGTATTTCTCAGCTGAAAGGAGCGGACCGTGTCCGTAAAAGACCGGGCGTCATTTTCGGCTCCGACGGACTGGACGGATGCGAGCATGCGGTGTTCGAGATCCTGTCGAACTCCATCGACGAAGCCCGTGAAGGCTATGGAAATATTATAACATTAACCAGATATGAGGACAAGTCGATCGAGTGTGAGGATTTCGGCAGAGGCTGCCCGCTGGGATGGAACGAAAACGAAAAAAGATTCAACTGGGAACTGGTCTTCTGTGAACTGTATGCGGGCGGAAAATACCGGAACAACGAGGGAGAAAACTACGAATATTCCCTCGGCCTCAACGGCCTGGGATCCTGCGCGACACAGTATGCCTCGGAATACATGGATGTTACGGTATGGCGTGACGATGAGAAATACGAACTGCATTTCAAAAAGGGAAATGCGGTAGGCAAAAAGGGAAAAGAACTGACCGTAACACCGACCGACCGCAAGAAGACGGGAACGACCATTCGGTGGAAACCGGATCTGGAGGTCTTTACGGATATCGACATTCCTGTGGAATATTACGAAGATGTCCTCAAACGGCAGGCCGTCGTCAATGCGGGCGTCACGTTCCGCTTTCGCAATCAGGTGGGCGGTAAATTCGAAACGAAGGATTTCTTTTATGAAAACGGCATCCTCGACTATGTCAAGGAGATCGCCGGAGAAGGTGCGCTGACGGCACCGGAATATATCGAGTGCGAAAGAAAAGGCCGTGACCGCAAGGACAAGGACGATTATAAAGTGAAGATCACGGCGGCGTTCTGCTTTTCCAATAAAGTGAACATGACCGAGTATTATCACAACTCTTCCTGGCTGGAGCACGGCGGAAGCCCGGAGAAGGCGGCGCGTACCGGATTCGTATATGCTATCGACAATTACATCAAAAAGATCGGCAAGTATCAGAAGAACGAATCGAAGATCATGTTCCAGGATGTGCAGGACTGCCTGATTCTGGTGACGAACTGCTTTTCGACCCAGACTTCCTATGAGAACCAGACCAAGAAATCCATCACAAATAAATTTATTCAGGATGCCATGTCGGACTTCTTCAAGGAACAGCTGGAAGTCTACTTTATAGAGAACAAACCGGAAGCCGATCGAATCGCTGAGCAGGTGCTTATCAATAAGCGCTCCAGAGAGACCGCGGAAAAGGCCCGTCTGGGAATGAAGAAAAAACTGACCGGTTCTCTGGATATTTCGAACCGTGTTCAGAAATTCGTGGACTGCAGAAGCAAGGATCCCAATGTCAGAGAGATCTACATTGTCGAGGGCGACTCGGCCCTGGGTGCCTGCAAACAGTCCAGAAACGCGGAATTTCAGGGCATCATGCCGGTACGAGGAAAGATCCTCAACTGCCTCAAGGCGGACTATGCGAGAATCTTCAAAAGCGAGATCATCACCGATCTGATGAAGGTCCTGGGCTGCGGTGTGGAAGTCAAAGCGAAGAATACCAAGGATCTTTCGGATTTTAATCTGGCGAATCTGAGATGGAACAAGGTTATCATCTGCACCGATGCGGACGTGGACGGCTATCAGATCCGTACCCTGATCCTCACCATGCTGTACCGTCTTGCGCCAACGCTGATCCGGGAAGGCTATGTATATATTGCGGAATCTCCTCTTTATGAGATCAACTGCAAGGGAAAAACCTGGTTTGCATATACGGACAAGGAAAAGAACGACATCGTTGCTTCCTTTGAAGGAGCGAAATGCTCGATCAACCGATCCAAGGGACTCGGTGAGAACGATCCGGAAATGATGTGGATGACCACCATGAATCCGGAGACGAGAAGACTGATCCGCGTAATGCCGGAGGATGCGGAATATATGGCGGAAGTCTTTAATCTTCTTCTTGGCGACAATCTGGAAGGACGCAAGAAGCATATCGCGGAAGACGGCTATCTGTACATGGATCTGGCCGATATATCGTAAGGAGCGTGCTATGAAATTCAGTACTGCCAGCAATTTCGCAAAAACATTGATCATCTGCTCGATGGTAATGTGCATTCTCGGCCTGTTTCTGACCGACGAATCTTACCTGATGTTCCGTGAGGGACTGACAATCGGAGCCTTTCTCTGCCTGCTGATCGCACTGTTCGTCATCCTGACGTACTGCAAATGTCCGTACTGTGGAAAACGCATCTTCTTCGGGGCCACGAAGGTGGTGTACTGCCCGAACTGCAGACGCAATCTGGAGACCGGCAAGAAGGTAAGCAAAAGGAAATCCAAGACCATGAAAAAATAGAACGGTAGGTTAAACGATAGATGGCAAGAAAAAAGAAGCAAACAGAAGAGACCGCTCAGGTGGTGGATCCCAATGTAATGGGCCTGAAAGCGGAGACGGTGGAACAGCTCATCACCGAGACACTGGAGACCAACTACATGCCTTACGCAATGTCGGTCATTGTCTCCCGTGCCATTCCGGAGATTGACGGATTCAAGCCTTCCCACCGCAAGCTGCTGTATACCATGTACAAGATGGGCCTGCTGCGAGGCGACCGGACGAAATCAGCAAATATCGTCGGACAGACCATGAAGCTCAACCCCCACGGTGACGCGGCAATCTATGATACGATGGTCCGACTGTCCAAAGGATATAATGCGCTGCTGACGCCGTTCGTGGATTCCAAGGGCAACTTCGGCAAGCTGTTTTCGAGAGATATGTCCTATGCCGCACCGCGTTACACGGAGGCAAAGCTCGCTTCGATCTGCACCGAAATCTTCAAGGATATCGACAGCGATACCGTGGAGTTTGTAGACAACTACGACGGGAGCATGAAAGAGCCGGTGCTGCTGCCAACCATGTTTCCTAATGTGCTGGTTTCTGCCAATCTGGGTATTGCGGTTGGTATGGCAAGCCAGATCTGCGGATTCAATCTTAACGAAACCTGCGAAGCGACCATCGGATTTTTGCAGGATCCGGACTTTGATATCATGTCCGTTATGCCCGCACCGGATTTTCCCGGAGGAGCTGAGATCGTCTATGACCGCGAGGAAATGGAAAAGATCTACGAGACCGGTCATGGAAGCTTCCGGGTCCGCGCCAGATGGAGATACGTCAAAAAGGAAAACATCATAGAGATCTATGAGATCCCATATACCACCACCACGGAAGCGATCATCGATAAGGTGGCGGAACTGATCAAAAGCGGCAAGATCCGCGAGATCAACGATATGAGAGACGAGACGGATCTCGGCGGACTGAAGCTTGCTATCGATCTTAAGAGAGGTACCGATCCGGAACGCCTAATGCAGAAGCTCTTTAAGATGACTCCGCTTCAGGATTCCTTCTCCTGCAATTTCAATATCCTGATCGAAGGAAATCCCCGGGTGATGGGTGTCCGCGAGATCCTGGAAGAGTGGACGGCCTGGAGAATGGAATGCGTACGCCGGAGAGTTTACTATGATCTCAATCAGAAGAAGGATAAGCTCCATCTTCTCAAGGGACTCCAGAAGATCCTGCTGGATATCGACAAGGCGATCGAGATCATCCGCAATACCGAAAAAGAAGCGGACGTCGTTCCGAACCTGATGATGGGCTTCGGGATCGATGAGATCCAGGCGGAATTCGTTGCAGAGATCAAGCTGCGCAACATCAACCGTGAGTATATCCTGAAGAAGACCTCCGAAACGGAACAGCTGGAAAAGGATATCGCGGATCTGGAAGATATCGTCAAATCCAAAGCCCGTATCAAAAAGATCATCATCGGAGAGCTCAAGGAGATCAATAAGAAATATCCGAGCCCGAGAAGGACTGGTATCATCTATGCCGATGATATCGAGGATGTGGATCTGACGGTAGAAGTACCGAACTATCACGTGAACGTTTTCGTTTCGAAGGAAGGCTATCTCAAGAAAATCACCGATCAGTCGCTGAGAATGTCCGGAGAACAGAAATTTAAAGAGGGCGACAGCCTGATGACGGAATTTGACTGCGAGAATAAGGACGAGCTCCTGATCTTCACGGACAAACAGCAGTCCTACAAGGCGCGGCTTTCTGATTTCCCGGATACCAAAGCCTCCGCACTGGGAACCTACGTTCCTTCTCATCTGAACATGGATCCGCACGAGCGCGTTGTGGCGGTCCTGTGGGCCGGAGACTACCGACAGTATATCGTATTCGTCTTTGAAAACGGCAAAGCGGCCAGAATCAAGATGGATGCGTATGAAACCAAGACCAACCGCAAGAAGCTGATCAACGCCTATTCGGATAAGTCCCCGGTGGTCGGGGTCGTCCCCTTCAAGGAAGAGACGGACATTGCGGCCTTTTCGGACAACGGACGAGCTCTGGTCTTCAACACCGCACTTCTCCAGACGAAGACCAGCCGGTCGACACAGGGGGTCAACTGCTTTAAGTTCGGTCGCGGAAAACATGTTCTGACGGGGGCAAAGCTTCTTTCCGACACCGACATCAAGAATGTATCCAGATACCGGGCAAGGTCCCTTCCGGCCGCCGGAGCACTGCTGAAGGAAGAAGATCGGGGAGAAGAGCAGATGACGATCCTTGGAAGCGGGGAAGACGAGTAAAAGGCCGACGGTTCTTGACATCGCAGCGCGATGAATGAGGTGCAGTCAATGAATTCAAATCATCTGAAAAGAGGGCTTTCCCTTCTGCTGGCACTGTCGATGGTGTTTCTGCTGTGTGCCTGCGGAATGTTTGATAAAGACTATTCCGTCGTAGCGGATTACAATATCTCGGATGACACGGTCGAAGAAGGGACCAGCAACGTTCATAATTATTATGAGCTGGAGCAGGCGGTCCTTGCGCTGGTGGATGGCCATGAGGAGCAGGGCGTACTCAAGTTCGAATCCTATGACGGAGATATCAGCACGGATCTCGAGAGCGTTGCCTGGGAACTGAGAAAGGGCGATGCGCTGTGTGCCTACTGTGTAAGGAACATCGCCTACGAACTTCGTCACATTGTTTCCTATGATGAAGCCACAATCTCCATCTCTTACAGCCGTACGGCGGAAGATGTTGCCAATATCGTGAGAGTGGCCTACTCTACGGATATGGGCGAGTATCTCGAGTCGGCAATCGACAGTTTCACCAACAAACTGGTGCTGCTGGTCAATAACAGCGCGCTGGATGAAGACGGTGTCGGTGAACTTGCGCTGTCCACCTATGAAGAAGATCCGCTCATTGCTGTCAATGTACCGAAGACTACGGTGAAAATGTACAGCGGTGACGGATCGCAGAGACTGTTTGAGATCTACTTTTCGTACAACGATGATACGGATTCGCTGCATGAGAAGAAGAGCGAACTGGGCCAGAGAGTCTCGGAGATTGCAGAACAGGTTCGGACGGACAGCACGGCATCTACGCTGCTCGATCTGAGTAATTATCTTGCGGCAGCGAGCATCTATGACGAGCGGCTTGAAAAAAGCTCGGCGTACGATGTGTTGTTCGGAGAGGAATCCGATAGCTACGGATTTGCACTGGCACTCAAGGCGATATGCAATCAGCTGGACGTCGACTGTGAAGTGGTCTACGGATATCTGAATCAGGCAGATCACTGGTGGAATATCGTAAGGATCGAGGATGACTATTACCACATCGATATCACTAAGTGCAGCTCCGAAGGCACCGCGGCAGGATTCCTTCTGAGTGATGAGGAAATGTGGACAAGTTACCGTTGGGATACTTCCAAATACTCCGAGTGCAACGGACCTCTGACCTATGCGGAGGTCGCCGGAATCGAAGAAGAGCAGGAGAGCGCCTGAGGCCTCTCCTGCCAGAAAATAGATACATCTTGACAAGTCGGACAAATGTGGTAAAATAATTTTTGCTGTTTTGCGGGCATAGCTCATCTGGTAGAGCGCCACCTTGCCAAGGTGGAGGTAGCGAGTTCGAGCCTCGTTGCCCGCTCCACTTAACGACTTGCCTGATGGCAGGTCGTTTTATTTTTTAAAGGATGTGAATAGATATGACAGCAGACGTCGTGATTATCGGCGCTGGCCCCGCGGGAATCTTTACCGCGCTGGAAATGATCAAAAAAGGAAGTAAGAAAAAGATCGTAATGGTTGAAAAGGGAAAATCGGTGGAAGACCGCAAATGCCCGAAAGCCATTACCGGCAAATGCATGAACTGCAAACCCTACTGTCATATTACAACGGGATTTTCGGGCGCCGGAGCTTTCTCCGACGGCAAACTGTCCCTGAGCTATGAAGTGGGCGGTGATCTGCCCACTCTTATTGGAAGCGAAAAGGCTCAGGAGACCATCGACTACTGCGACAAGATCTATCTTGAATTCGGCGCGGATACCCAGGTGGAAGGCATCGGAGACCCGGAAAAGACAAAAGCAATTCGAAAAAAAGCCATCACGGCGGGCCTGAAGCTTGTGGACTGCCCGATACGTCACATGGGTACGGAAAAGGCTCATGATATCTACGGCGCCATCGAGCATTACCTGCTGGATAACGGCGTGGATATCCTGTTCGGCTGCGAGTGCAAGAACCTTATTATCGAAAACAGCGTATGCAAGGGCGTACTCCTTTCCAAAGACGGAAAAGATGAGGAGATCCTTTCCAAGCATACGGTAGTGGCCACCGGCCGAAGAGGCGCGGACTGGCTTGAAAATCTCTGCACGGAGCATGATATCGAGCACGTTGCCAGTACCGTGGATATCGGTGTCCGCGTGGAAGTGCGCAATGAGGTTATGGAAGAAGTCAATTCCGTTCTGTATGAATCGAAACTGATCGGCTATCCCGCACCTTTCAAAAACAAGGTGAGAACGTTCTGCCAGAATCCGGGCGGCTATGTGGCGCAGGAAAACTACGATAACGATCTGGCAGTCGTCAATGGACATTCCTTCAAGGATAAGAAATCGGAAAACACCAACGTGGCGATCCTCTGCTCGCACAACTTCTCCGTTCCCTTCAATCAGCCTATCGCATGGGCACAGAAGGTGGGAGAACTGACCAACATGCTCGGTGACGGACATATCATGGTCCAGCGTTTCGGAGATATTCTGGACGGCAAGAGGACCTGGCAGAAAGAGCTGGCACAGTCCAACGTCAGACCGACGCTGCCGGATGCCATCGCGGGAGATATTACCGCGGCCATGCCCTACAGAGCGATGATCAACATCATCAACTTCATCCAGGCGGTAGACTATGTCGTTCCCGGCTTTGCGGCCTACGAGACACTTCTGTATTCTCCGGAGCTGAAGTTCTACTCCAACAAGATCAAGATGGATACGGATTTCAACACGAATGTGGAGGGGCTGCACTGTCTCGGCGACTCCTCCGGATGGACCCGCGGCCTGATGATGGCATCCGCCATGGGCACGCTGATGGGAAGAAAACTGGCATAATAAACAACGGGATCCCCGAACAGGGGATCCTTTTTTATGACGTCGTCAGAACGCCCATTGTATGGTATAATCAAAAGACAAAGTTTTAGCGAAACAGGAGCATTTATTGTGAGTGAATTCAAGGTTGTAAGCGACTATAAGCCATCTGGAGACCAGCCGGAAGCCATTGAGACCCTGGTACAGGGCGTGAAGGCGGGAATCGATGAACAGACCCTTCTAGGTGTAACGGGTTCCGGAAAGACCTATACCATGGCGAAAATCATTGAACAGATCCAGCGGCCTACGCTGGTCCTGGCACATAATAAAACGCTTGCAGCTCAGCTGTGCAGCGAATTCAAGGAATTTTTCCCGGAAAATGCGGTAGAGTATTTTGTATCCTACTACGACTACTACCAGCCGGAAGCCTATATTCCCCATACGGATACATACATAGAAAAAGACAGTTCGATCAACGATGAGATCGACAGGCTACGACATTCGGCCACCTCCAGTCTGTTTGAGAGAAGAGATGTCATCGTTGTGTCCTCGGTGAGCTGCATCTACGGTCTCGGTGATCCAATCGATTATGCCAACATGGTCATCTCGCTCCGTCCGGGACAGACTCGTGAGATGGAAGATGTTCTCAGAAAACTACTGAACATCCGGTACGAGAGGAACGATATCGCTTTTGAGCGAAACAAATTCAGGGTCCGCGGAGACGTGGTGGATGTTTTTCCAGCTTACTCTACCAATACTGCCGTACGCATCGAGTTTTTCGGGGATGAGATCGACCGAATCAGCGAGATCAACGTCGTAACGGGGCAAACGCTGAGATATCTGAACCACATTGCGATCTATCCGGCCAGCCACTACGTCACGACCGAAGAGAAAATGAAACGGGCAATCGAAGAAATCCGCAAGGAATGTGACGAGCGGGAGAAATACTTTACAGATAACGGAAAGCTGCTGGAAGCACAGAGAATCCGGCAGCGTACCGACTATGATATCGAAATGATGCAGGAACTGGGATTCTGCTCAGGCATCGAAAACTACTCGAGAATCATCTCGGGCCGTGAACCCGGAAGCGCTCCGATGACCCTTCTTGATTACATGCCGGATGACTTTATGATGTTTGTGGATGAAAGCCATGTGACCATTCCGCAGGTCCGTGCCATGTACCGCGGAGACAGAGCCCGAAAAGAAACGCTGGTGGAGTTCGGATTCCGGCTTCCGTCTGCTTTCGACAACAGGCCTCTGAAGTTTGAGGAGTTCGAAGAGAGAATCAATCAGATCATTTATGTGTCGGCAACACCGGGCGAATATGAGAGGACCCGTTCCGGACAGATTGCCGAACAGGTGATCCGTCCCACGGGCCTTCTGGATCCGGAGGTCATCGTACGACCTATCGAGGGACAGATCGACGATCTGATCGGAGAGATCAATGTAAGAATCGAAAAAGGGCAGAGAGTCCTGGTCACGACCCTGACTAAAAAGATGGCGGAAGACCTGACTGAGTATCTGAGCAAGGCAGGAATACGATGCCGCTATATGCACCATGACATCGGAGCCATGGAGAGAATGGAGATCATTAGAGATCTGCGGCTCGGGGAATTCGATGTGCTTGTGGGCATCAACCTTCTCAGAGAGGGTCTGGATATTCCGGAAGTAAGTCTGGTGGCTATTCTGGATGCGGATAAGGAAGGATTCCTTAGAAGCGAGACCAGCCTGATCCAGACCATAGGCCGTGCGGCCCGAAATGCAGAGGGAACTGTTATCATGTATGCGGATACCATGACGCCTTCCATGAATGCGGCCATTACGGAGACAAATCGCCGCAGGGCAAAGCAGGATGCCTACAATAAGGCAAACGGAATCGTACCGAAAACGATTATCAAGGATGTCCGGCAACTGCTGGAGATCTCTACGGAGTCGGATAAGAAAGTCTATGGCGACAAGAAGATAAAGATGACATCACAGGAGCGCAAGAATGAGATCGACCGTCTGGAAAAGAAAATGAAAGAAGCTGCGAAGATGCTCGAATTCGAGATTGCCGCTCAGCTTCGCGATCAGATCATCATGCTAAGAGGCGAAGACCAGCAGTAAGGCTGGGGATAAGGAGATTACAGATAAATGAAATTAATGATCTTGGATGGAAACAGCATCGTGAACCGGGCCTTTTTCGGCGTTCGGATGCTCAATGCACCAGACGGAACTCCTACCAACGGCATATATGGATTCATTTCGATACTTCAGAGGCTTCTCAATGAGCAGAAGCCTGACGCTGTATGTGTTGCCTTTGACGTCCATGCGCCTACTTTCCGGCATAAGATGTATGCCGATTATAAAGGGAAGAGAAAGCCGATGCCCGAGGATCTGGTCGTGCAGATGCCGATCTTGAAGGAAGTGCTGGAATCCATGAAGATCCGCTACTATGAATGTGAAGGTTGGGAAGCGGACGATATTCTCGGCACGGTGGGGAAAAAATGCGAACAGTCGGACTGGGACTGCGTGATCGTTACTGGAGATAAGGATTCATTTCAGCTTATCACGGATACGACCCATGTCTTTCACGTGAAATCCAGCAAAGGACAGACGGTAACTACGGAGTATTCTCCGCAGGTGTTTGAAGAGGAATACGGATTTTCGCCGATCCATATCATCGATCTTAAGGCGCTGATGGGTGACTCTTCGGATAATATTCCCGGTGTTCCGGGCGTCGGCGAAAAGACGGCCAGCGCCCTGATCCAACAGTACGGAAACATCCGGGATATCTATGAGGGTATCGACACACTGGATATCAAGGACAGCGTAAGGAACAAACTGATCGCGGGCAGGGAAAGTGCGGAGATGTCCTATGAACTTGCTACGATCCGCACCGATGCTCCCATTGAATTTGATCCTTCGGAGAATCTCTGGGCTCTGACGCCGAGCTCGGAGATGTATGAGATCTTCCATCGTCTGGGCTTCAGTAAGTTTATAGAAAAATGGGGGCTTGAAAGCGAGAAGGAAGAGGTCAAATCTGTCGATCTTCTTCCCGTAAACGACACTGTCGGACCGGAAGAGCTGGTAAAGCTTAAAGAGAGCATCGCGGAGGCAGACTATATTTCAGTTATTGTCAAAGAGGATCTTGATTCCGTCGAACTGTGTGACGGAAAGCAGATCTATCACATCTCCTGGTCTGCGGGAGGAGAAGAGTACAATCCGTTCCTTCAGAAACTGTTTTCCTCAGATGTAAAGAAAGTCGGAGCAGGCATCAAGGATCTGATGCGTCTTCTTATAGAAGAGAATATTGAGTACGGAGGATTCATATTCGATGTGGAGCTTGCGGGCTATCTGCTGCAGTCTACGGACAGCGAATACACGACTGAACGGCTGACGATGAGATACTGCGACCGTGAAATGTCCGGGGCGCAGGGGATCTATGAGCTGTATAAGCCCATGGATGAGCAGCTCAGAGAACTCGGTATGCGCAAGCTGATGTACGATATCGAACTGCCGCTATGCTCCGTTCTGGCTCAGATGGAGCACGCGGGATTCCTGGTGGACCGGAAAGCACTGAGCGAGTACGGCGAGAATATGGTAGGAGCGATCGAACAGCTCCAGCAACAGATCTGGGGATACGCTGGCCACGAATTCAACATCAATTCTCCGAAACAGCTGGGAGAAGTTCTTTTTGAGGAACTGTATCTGCCGTCCGGAAAAAAGACCAAGACCGGGTGGAGTACCAATGCGGACGTGTTGGAAAAGCTTCGCGGAAAGCATCCAATCATTCAGGATGTACTGGACTACCGGATGCTCACCAAACTGAAATCCACCTATGCCGACGGACTGCTGAAGGTGATTGAAGAGGACGGCCGGATCCATACCAGATTCCAGATGACCGTTACGGCGACCGGAAGACTTTCCTCTACCGAACCGAATCTGCAGAACATCCCGGTGCGCAAGGAACTAGGAAGTCAGATCCGAAAGATGTTCGTCGCACCGAAAGGAATGGTCCTGGTGGATGCGGACTACAGTCAGATCGAACTGCGTCTTCTGGCGCATATCGCCAACGACGAGGCGATGAAAGAGGCTTTTAAGAGCGGAATGGATTTCCACAGGGTCACGGCCGCCAAAGTCTTCAATATTCCGGTGGAAGAAGTGACCTCCCTTCAGAGAAGTCAGGCCAAAGCCGTCAATTTCGGCATCGTATACGGGATCTCTGCCTGGTCTCTTGCCAATGACATCGGAGTGAGTACCGCGGAGGCAAAGGCCTATATGGACGCTTATTACGAGCGTTACAGCGGCGTGAAGAACTATATGACGGAGATTGTGGAAAAGGCGAAAGAGAAGGGGTATGTGGAAACACTCTACGGGCGCAGAAGATATATCCCGGAACTGAAGTCGTCCAATTACAACATGAGATCCTTCGGTGAGCGCGTTGCGCTGAATATGCCGATCCAGGGCACCGCCGCGGATATCATCAAGCTTGCCATGGTCAACGTCAATGACCGGATCGGTAAGGAAGGACTCCAGGCACGGCTGATCCTGCAGGTGCATGATGAGCTGATTGTGGAGTGCCCGGAAGAGGAGGAAGCGGAAGTCACCAGGATCCTTCAGGAGGAAATGGAGAATGTCGTCCACCTGTCCGTTCCGCTGATCGTGGATGCCAAATCCGGAAAAACCTGGGCGGAGGCACACTGAATGGAGTTTGTGATACGTGATGCGATTCCCGACGATGCGCAGGACATTGCCGAGATCGAGAAGGCATGCTTTTCCATGCCATGGTCTCTGCATACCGTGCTGACACAGATGCCGGATGATACCCATTCACTGACGGTTGCCTGTGATTCGGAAGGGAAGACCGTAGGCTATGTAGGATTTATGTATGTCGTGGATGAAGGGTACATCTCCAACGTGGCCGTGCGGCCGGAGCAGAGAAGACAGGGGATCGCGGACAGGCTGATCGCGGAAGCGGTGGACAGCGCAAAAAGGAAAGACCTGTCGTTTCTTACGCTGGAAGTCCGGGAATCCAATGAGCCTGCTATTTCCCTTTATCGTAAGCATGGATTCGGGGAAGTCGGACGTCGGAAAAACTACTATCAAAAGCCAAACGAGGATGCTATACTAATGACGTTGTTTTTTAAATATAACGAAGATGGAGCTGATAATTGAATGAAAATACTTTCTTTTGAATCCTCCTGTGATGAGACTGCGGTTGCGGTCGTAGAGGATGGAAGAAAAGTTCTGACCGACCAGATATTTTCTCAGGCCGATCTTCATGCAGTATACGGTGGCGTGGTGCCGGAGATTGCGGCAAGAAGTCATGTGGAAGTGATAAGCTATCTTGCGACAAGAGCACTTGATGATGCGGGAATCTCTCGAGACGAGATAGATGCTGTGGGTGTGACTTATGCCCCAGGTCTGATCGGTGCGGTGCTGGTGGGTGTTAATTTCGCAAAATCCGTGGCACTGGGACTTGGAGTTCCGCTGATTCCGGTGCATCATATTCGCGGCCATATCGCAGCAAACTATATTGCATACCCGGAGTTGGAACCACCGTTCCTGTGCCTGTCCATTTCAGGCGGAAATACACTGCTTGTTGATGTACAGGGATATACGACGATGACGATCATTGGAGCAACAAGAGACGATGCGGCAGGAGAATGTTTTGATAAAACTGCGAGAGTGCTGGGCCTGCCTTATCCCGGAGGAAAACCCATCGATGAGCTGTCTCAGGGAGGAGATGACAGTGCCTATGTGTTCCCGATAGGACATGTAGCCGACCATCCCTTTGATTTCAGCTTTTCCGGACTGAAGACCGCAGTGATCAACATTGCGCATAATGCAGAGCAGACCGGAAAGGAACTGGACCGTGCAGGTCTTGCGGCCTCCTTTACAAAGGCAGTCTCCGATTCTCTGGTGCCCAGGACCGTGGATGCGGCCAAAATGCTTGGATACGATAAAGTCGTTGTGGCAGGCGGAGTTGCTGCAAACTCCAGGATACGGTCGGACTTCAACACTGCGGCCGAAAGGGAAGGCTTTGAGCTGTTTGTTCCTCCGCTGAAACTTTGCGGTGACAATGCGGCTATGATCGGAGCACAGGCATACTATGAGTATATGGCCGGGCATACGGCAGGAACGGAACTCAACGCTTATGCGACTATGGAAATATGAAGATTCCGACGGTAAAATGAGCCGAAATCAGATATAAAATCTACAGGGCTGAGGATCGTGAAATCCGCAGCCCTTTGTTATGTCCACAAAAGTCTTTATGTAAACTAAAAATTGTTTCCAACCTGTAACCTAGCTTCATTTCAGAAATCAAAAAAAAGAAAAATAATTTTAAAATAATTGAAATACCAATAAAAAACGCCTGTTGAAAAACCTGTTGAAAATGTTGATAACTATTTGCAAATTTTTTTATTTAGAAAAATTATGTTAATGAAATAGAAGTAAAAATATTCTATAAATAGAGGGAATTTTGACCGATAATCACAGTAAAAATTAGTGAAAAATATAAAAATAAAAAATTTAGGCGGACCATAAGTTTTAACTCATAACAAAACAATACGGAAAGTTATATTTTGGAACATGAGAAGTGTTGACTTTAGCGGCACAATTGTGCTAGAATATGCAAGCGCGATTCCATAATATGCTGGTGTAGCTCAGTCGGTAGAGCAGCTGATTCGTAATCAGCAGGTCAGGTGTTCAAGTCACCCCACCAGCTCCATAAAAAGACAGACTTTGCATTGTGATGCAAAGTCTGTTTTCTTTTCAGCTCTGATATTCAAACTGAAGATCATAGATGCTGACGGTGTCTCCGTCCTGGATGCCCATTTCTTCCAGGCGGTCGTAAAGCCCGGAATTCCTAAGCATCTTGTCAAACCACATGAGACTTTCATAATCTGAAAAATTGACGGAGGCACACAGCTTTTCAAGCCACGGTCCGTCGATGATCCAGAGATCTCCGTCGTGGTCGATGTTCAGATCCGCACTGGTATCTATCTCGGGCTCGGGAGGAACATAATCGGCTTCGAACGCTTCAATGGGAGGGAGCTCTTTTAAAAGATCCGCAGCCGCAAAGACCAGTTCGCGTGTCCCATTGTGGGTGACCGCAGACATTTCAAAGAACTGATAACCTTTTTCCTCGACATAGGCTTTGAGCCTGTCGATATTGGTACGGTCCTCGCCGACGAGGTCGCATTTGTTTGCGACAACGATCTGCGTTCTTGTGGCAAGATCCGGGCTGTATTCTTCCAGCTCGCGGTTGATTGAATCGAAATCCTCGACGGGATCGCGTCCTTCGCTGCCCGAAACATCCACCAGATGGATCAGCAGACGGCAGCGGTCCACATGACGAAGAAAATCATGGCCAAGTCCCGCACCTTCCGAAGCGCCTTCGATGATGCCGGGAATATCCGCCATGACGAAGGAAACACCGTCGTCTACATAGACGACCCCTAGATTGGGATAGAGTGTGGTGAAATGATAGTTTGCGATCTTAGGATGAGCCTTGCTCACGACGGACAGGAGAGTGGACTTGCCTACGTTCGGAAATCCGATCAGTCCGACATCCGCAAGAAGCTTCAGTTCCAGAATGATTTCATGCGATTCGCCGGGGAGACCGGGTTTTGCAAAATTGGGGACCTGACGTGTCGGAGTGGCAAAATGCTTGTTGCCCCAGCCGCCGCGTCCGCCTTTCGCAGCTACATAATCCTCTCCGGTTGACATGTCGTGCATGATCGCATTCGTTTCGGCATCCCGGATCAGTGTGCCTCTCGGGACTTTGATCACCAGACTTTCGCCGTCTTTGCCGGAGCATCTTTTCTGATTCCCGTTTCCGCCGTTTCCGGCGACATATTTTCTTTTATAGCGAAAATCCATCAGGGTAGACATGTTTTCATCTACCGAAAATATGATGTCTCCGCCGCGTCCGCCGTCTCCGCCGTCCGGACCGCCTGCGGCCACATATTTTTCTCTGTGAAATGATACAGCACCGTTCCCACCGTTTCCGGCGAAGATGCTGATCTTCGCTTTATCGACAAAAGCATTTGCCATGAAGTATTACCTCCAGATTAAAAAAGGGACGGAAAAAGGTTCCCGTCCCAAGTAATCCATGTTCTTACTGAGCAATATCCTCATAAACAGAGACTTTTTTGCGATCCTTGCCGAAACGCTCAAATCTGACTGTTCCGTCAACAAGAGCAAACAGAGTATCGTCTTTTCCCTTGCCTACGTTTGTGCCCGGGTGAATTTTGGTCCCGCGCTGTCTTACAAGAATATTTCCAGCCAGTACATACTGACCGTCAGCTCTCTTAGCACCAAGACGTTTGGACTTGCTGTCACGACCGTTCTTGGTAGAACCCATACCTTTTTTATGTGCCATTAAGAATTACACCTCCAATTGTTAAAATCAGTAACGGAATAGGTTATGCGGTGATGGTTTCGATCTGAACCTTAGTGTAAGGCTGTCTGTGGCCCTGTGTTCTGCGATAACCTTTTTTAGGTTTCATCTTGTAAACACGAACCTTCTTACCACGGCCGTTCTTAACGACGTTTGCAGAAACGACAGCACCGTCAACAACAGGAGTTCCAAAAACTGTCTCTTTTCCGTTAATAAGAGCCAGCACCTTGTCGAACTTTACATTCTCTCCTGCTTCTGCATTCAGCTTTTCAACAAAAATGACATCGCCTTCAGCAACAGTGTACTGTTTTCCGCCAGTTTCGATAACTGCTTTCAAAATCTTCATCCTTTCATTCAGGTCTCGCTTTTATAGGTGACACAGCATCTGTGTACTTAAACCCATTCAATGCGGCCTTGATAGTATACTACATCAAAAGGCCTGAAGTCAATTGTTTTTTATTATTACATATAATAAAAATGGACGCCTTTAAGGCGCCCATTTTATTGAAATCTGTTAATCAGGCCTGTGCCTGAGCAATATCTCTGGTATCTCTTGCGATGACCAGCTCTTCGTTTGTCGGAATGACCAGGACCTTGACCTTGGAATCCGGAGTGGAAATGACCATTTCCTTGCCTCTGTTGCCGTTGGCTTCTTCGTCAACGGTGATTCCCAGGTATCCGAAATATTTGCAGACGCCCGCACGGGTCTCCGGTGAATTTTCACCGATGCCTGCGGTAAAGACGATGGCATCTACGCCGTTCATGGCGGCAACGTAGGAGCCTGCGACTTTTGCGACCCAGTACTCGAACATGTCCAGAGCAAGTGCGCATCTTGCGTTGCCCGCATCTGCGCCTTCCTGCAGGTCACGGAAGTCGGAGCTGACGCCGGAAATACCGAGAACGCCGGATTTTTTGTTGAGGACCATCATCATCTCTTCGATGTCCATGTTGTATTTGTTCATCAGGAACTGCATAACGCCCGGATCGAGATCGCCGCAGCGTGTGCCCATCGGAAGACCGACAATGGGAGTGAATCCCATGGAGGTATCTACGCATTTGCCGCCGTCTACTGCAGCAAGGGAAGAACCGTTGCCCAGATGGCAGGAAACGATCTTGAGTTCGGAGATGTCTTTCCCGAGGAGCTCTGCGCAGCGGGAAGAAACATATCTGTGAGAGGTTCCGTGGAAACCGTAGCGGCGAACGGAATCGTTCTCATAATACTCATAGGGTACGGCATACATATAGGCCTTTTCCGGCATGGTCTGATGGAAGGCGGTATCGAATACTGCGACCATCGGGATATCGCCCATGACCTTGCGGCAGGCTTCGATACCGGTGATGTTTGCCGGGTTGTGGAGAGGACTGAACGGGATGCACTCTTTGATAGTTTCCATGACCTGATCGTTGATCAGCACGGAAGAAGCGAATTTATCCAGTCCATGAACGACTCTGTGGCCGACTGCATCGATCTCGCTCATGGAGGAGACCACACCGTACTCGGCGCTTGTCAGTTTCTCGATAACTGCTTCGATTGCTTCTGCATGGGTGGGAAGATCGATGTTCTCATCGTATTTCGGCTTGTCGCCTACGAGGGGAGTGTGTTTCAGATGTCCATCGATTCCGATTCTTTCGCAGAGTCCTTTTGCAAGAACACTCTCGGTCTCCATATCAATAAGCTGATATTTCAGAGAAGAGCTGCCTGCATTGATTACCAGTATTTTCATAATACAGTCCTTTCTTTAGTGATTGATTAATTTATTTTTGTTGTATAAAATAGCATAAATCACCATAGATATTCTAAACTATTTTTATAAAAAAACAAGACGCTAAAGGGAGAATATTATGCGTACTGTCGGGATCGTTGCCGAATATAATCCGTTTCATTACGGACATCTGTATCATATCAGGGAAACCAGAGACTCTCTGGGCGGGGATACGGCCGTCGTCTGTGTGATGTCCGGGGACTTTGTTCAGCGGGGAGAGCCTGCCAGCTATTCGAAATTTGCCCGGGCGGAAGCGGCCTGCCGGTGCGGCGCGGACGTAGTGATAGAACTTCCGGTGCCATGGGCGCTGTCCTCCGCGGAAGGATTTGCCAGAGGCGCAGTGGGGACTCTGTGCGCCATGAAGAGCGTCGATGCGGTCTCCTTCGGCTCAGAGTCGGGCAGCGTTGAGGAAATCCGCCATGCGGCAAAGCTGATCGGCAGTTCCGAGGTGCAGGATGAGATCCGAACCCGAATCGGCAGCGGGATCTCCTATGCAAAGGCGATGAGGGAGGCACTTGCCCTGCAGGATGAAGACGCGGCGATGATCCTGGATGCCCCCAATAATATTCTGGCGGTGGAATATATGAGATATCTGCTCCGGGAAGATCCGGAGATGGAAGTGATCACAGTCCGCCGGACCGGGGCGGGACACGACGAGCATGGAAGCGATCCGATCCAGTCGGCTTCGGCACTACGGGAGACGATCCGGAAGAGCGGACTTGCTTCCGCGGATCTTCCCGAAGAGGCTTTGCGGGTCTATCGAAGACAGGAGGAAGCGGGCAGAGTCTTTCAGCCGAATGCCGACCTTGAGACGGCGATCCTTTCAAGACTCAGAATGCTGGACAGAGAGCGATTTGAAGAGTTCCCGGACTGCGGCGGAGGCATCGGGAATGCGGTCTATAAGGCCATAAGGCAGAAGAGTACGCTGGCGGAGATCGCCATGGAGGCCAAATCCAAGGCCGTCACGCTGGCTCGGATCCGCAGAGTGCTGATGAACGCCAGTCTGAATATCAGAAGTGAAGCAGCGGACGGTATCCCACCTTACGCCAGAGTGCTGGCGTTCAGTGAGAAGGGAAGAGAAGTTCTGAAGACCGAGGGGGAGATCCCGTTTCTGACAAAAGCCGCCGATGTGGATCGCCTGGGGGCGAGGGCACAGAAGATCTTTGAAATAACATCTCAGGCGCATGATTTATATGTACTGGGGTACCGGGGAAGCGAAAACAGGCAGTGCGGACAGGACTGGAGAACCGGCCCGTATCTCCGTGAAGACTGAGCATCTTTCTGAGTTATTTATATTGCAATTTTAAATATATATGTTTATAATTAGAGAAGCGAAAGACATCTGTCCATGTGAAACGGACAGATAAACGAATGCTTAGGAGGAAAATAATGAAAAAGATTCTAGCTTTAGTTCTTGCACTGTGCATGGTCTTTGTTCTGTGCGCATGCGGATCCACAGTTGAAGAAGAGTCCAGCGGAGAATCATCCGTCTCCGGCGGAGTCATCAAGATCGGCGTGTTCGAACCGGCAACCGGTGAGAACGGCGCGGGCGGTATGCAGGAAGTCCTGGGAATCCGCTACGCACATGAAGTGCAGCCCACCGTCACCGTCGACGGAAAAGAATATGATATCGAGCTTGTGGAAGTGGACAACCAGTCCGACAAGACCGCCGCGGTTACGGCAGCACAGTCTCTGATCAGCGACGGCGTATCCGTCGTTCTCGGATCCTACGGCTCCGGCGTATCCATTGCGGCAGGCTCCACATTCAAGGATGCGGAAGTTCCGGCCATCGGCTGCTCCTGCACCAACCCGCAGGTCACCACGGACAACGAGTACTACTTCCGTGTATGCTTCCTCGATCCGTTCCAGGGAACCGTTATGGCTAACTATGCAGCCTCTCAGGGATGCAAGACCGCCGCGGTCATCAATCAGAACGGCGACGACTATTCCACCGGACTGGCCAACTACTTCAAAGAGGCCTTCAAGAACATGGACGGATGCTCTGTCGTCTATGAAGGAACCTTCAACACCAATGAGACAGACTTCAATGCCATCCTGACTGCCGCAAAGCAGACCAATCCTGATGTTCTCTTTATTCCTTCCTCGATCACGACCGCCGGCCTGATCATCAAGCAGGCACGTGAAATGGGAATCGAAAGCCAGATCATGGCAGGCGACACCTGGGAAAATGAGACGATCATCACCAACGCCGGTGCGGAAAACTGTGAAGGAATCTCCTTCTCCACCTTCTTCACCGCAGATGATCCCACCGCTGCAGAATTCGTCGAGGGCTTCCAGGAGTACCTCAACAGCAGTTCCGAAAATCTGAAGATCAACGGCGGCAACGACACCGTCGCTGCGGTTTCCGCTCTCGGCTATGATGCTTACATGGCAGCTATTGCTGCACTGGAAAGCGTAGAAGGAAAGATCACGGGCGATGCGATCCGTCAGGCCCTCAACGATGTGAACGTTGCAGGTGTTACCGGACAGCTTGCCTTTGATGAGAACGGCGACTCCCTGAAGGATACCGCTTTCATTAAGACCGTGGAAGACGGCAAGTTCGTATTCGTCGGAACCCAGAAGACAGACGGTACCTTCACCGCTGCAAAATAATTTCCGATATTCAATTTCAAATTTACGCATGGCAAATCGGCGGGGACGCCTCGCCGGTTTGCTTTTTTGATTAATCAGCTTTTGTACAGGGGGGAGACCCAGACATGGATGCGTTCCTTCAGAATTGTCTGAACGGTATATCGATCGGAAGCATCTACGCTTTGATTGCCATCGGCTACACGATGGTCTACGGCGTGCTGCGACTGATCAACTTTGCGCACGGTGATATCTTCATGATGGCAGGATATTTCATGATCATCTGCATGACCGATCTGCTGATACCCTGGTATATCTCGATCATCATCGTGATTGCGGCCACGATCGTTCTCGGCGTGGTTATAGAAAGGATCGCCTATAAGCCCTTGCGGGAAGCGCCGAGAATGTCGATCATGATCTCGGCCATCGGTGTGTCGTATTTTCTGCAGAATTTTGCCACCTATGTATTTTCCGCACAGCCGAAGAGCTATCCTTATGATCAGATGGGCTTTCTGAGCAAAAAAGTGACCATCGGCCCGCTGTCGACGACGCTGGTCACCTTTATCACGCCGGTGCTGACGATCCTGCTGGTCATCGGACTGGTCCTTCTAATTAAAAAGACCAAGGTCGGTATGGCCATGAGAGCCGTATCGAGAGACTTCGAGACCAGCCAGCTCATGGGCATTAAGATCAATGCGGTCATAAGCTTTACCTTCGTGATCGGCAGCGGACTGGCGGCACTGGGCTCGGTACTTTATTTTATTCCCAGATCCTCCGTTTACCCGCTGGCAGGTTCTCTGCCCGGTCTTAAATGTTTCGTCGCGGCGGTATTCGGCGGAATCGGATCGATCCCGGGCGCACTGGTCGGCGGCTTTCTGATCGGCCTGAGCGAGACCTTCGTCAAAGGAAGCAGCTCACTGTCCGAATTCAGTGACGTCATCACCTTCGTGATCCTGATCGTTGTGCTTCTTGTCAAACCCACCGGTCTCTTTGGTGAGAATATAAAGGAGAAGGTGTGAGTATGACGAAAAAAGCTAAAATCAGAAATTCGATCATAGCGGCAGTTGTACTGTGCGCACTGGTGGTTTGCGTCGGAGAACTGGCTCCGAGCTCCGGATCGAAATGGTCCAATCTGAGAACGGTTCTGCAGCTGGGCGTTATTTATGCGCTCATTGCGGTCTCCATGAACCTGTGCAACGGATTTACGGGGCTGTTTTCTCTCGGACAGGCAGGATTCATGACGCTGGGCGCCTATACCTACGCCGTGCTGACAATCCCTGTCGAGAGCCGTGCCAGCGTCTATTATCTGTACGGTGTTGCCGACTGGCTGGCCAATATCGAGCTTCCCATCGTGGCGGCACTGATCGTGGCCGGACTGATGGCGGCACTTCTTGCGGCCATCATCGGAGCTCCCGTACTGAAGCTGAAAAGCGACTACCTGGCGATAGCGACCCTTGGTTTTGCGGAGGTCGTTCGTATCGTCGTGGCAAGTTCGCCGTTCAATAAGATAACCAACGGATCCATGGGACTGACCAGCATTCCCGGATTCAAATCCTATTACGGCATCTTTATCGTTTCGGTTATCTGTATTGCGATCGTCGTTCTTCTGATCAATTCTTCCTACGGAAGAGCTTTCAAGGCGATAAGAGATGATGAGATCGCGGCGGAAGCGATGGGGATCAATCTTTCCAAACACAAACAGATGAGCTTTATCATCAGCAGCTTCTTCGCCGGGATCGGCGGTGCGCTGATGGCTATGTATATGGGTGCTGTTTCTTCCACAACCTTTACCATTGCGGTCACGTATTTCATCCTGCTGATCGTTGTCATCGGCGGTATGGGAAGCATTACCGGAAGCATCATTTCAGCACTGCTTGTTATTGCGGCCAGAGAATGGTGGCTCAGACCGCTCGATCAGGTGCAGTATATCGGAAACTTCCAGATCCCGCTTCTGAAATCGGGATTCAGAATGGTCGTCTTCTCCGTGATCCTTATGATCGTCGTTCTGTTTTTCCGACAGGGCATCATGGGAGACCGGGAGTTCAGCTGGGACCGTACGGCCGAATTCTTCCGGAAACTGTTCCGCAGAAACAGAGCGGGCAAATCGGATGCGGGAGGTGCTGCTGAATGAGTGAAGAGAAAATTGCTCTGCACGTAGAGAATATTACCATGCAGTTCGGCGGCGTGGTGGCCGTGGACAATCTGTCTATGGATATTCCCGAAAACAAGATCGTCGCCCTCATCGGACCGAACGGTGCCGGAAAGACGACGGCGTTCAACTGCATCACGGGTGTCTATGAGCCGACAAACGGGCTTGTCGAGTTCATGGGAGAACCCATCGTCCGGAACCATCCGAACGGCAAAATGAAAAAAGAATATCTGGGAGAGCATGCGGATAAATATGCCAGCCTCAAGCCTATCAGTCTGACGCCGGACAAGATCACCCAGAAGGGGATCGCCCGTACCTTCCAGAATATCCGACTGTGGAAGAGCATGACGGTCTTTGACAACGTGCTTACCGCAAAGCATATGCGGGCAAAACAGAACGTGTTTACCGCGACATTCCGCCTGTCCGCAAAGGAAGAGCAGAGAATGAGAGAAGAGACGGAAGCTCTTCTCGAAGAACAGGATCTGCTTCAATATAAGAATGATCTGGCAGTGAGTCTGCCCTACGGACTGCAGCGCAGGCTGGAGATCGCAAGGGCACTGGCCACCAATCCGAAACTTCTGCTTCTGGATGAGCCGGCAGCCGGCATGAATCCCCAGGAGACCCAGGAGCTGGCGGATTTTATCGTTGAAATAAAGGATAAGTATGATCTTACGGTCTTCCTGATCGAGCATCACATGGATCTGGTCATGAGGATCTCAAACTACATTTACGTCATCGATTTCGGCAAGGAGATCGCTCAGGGGATTCCCAGTGAAGTACAGAACGATCCGAAAGTCATCGAGGCATATCTGGGGGTGGCGGAAGACAATGAGTAATTCGGACATCATACTGAAAGTACAGAATCTGAGCGTCCATTACGGAGGCATTGAAGCGGTCAAGGGGATCTCTTTTGAAGTTCCGAAAGGAACGATCGTTACCCTGATCGGCGCCAACGGCGCCGGCAAAAGCTCGACACTGAGGACTATTGCTGGACTTGTGAAGCCCAGCGGCGGCAAGATCGAATTCGAGGGAAGCGATATAACCGGACAGTCTCCGAACCAGATCGTATCGAAAGGTGTTACACTGGTTCCGGAAGGAAGAAGGATCTTTCCGGATCTGACCGTTCTTGAAAACCTCAAGGTCGGAGCGTATCTGCGAAAGGACAGCATTAAGGAGGACCTTCAGTGGGTCTATGAGCTGTTCCCCAGACTCAAGGAGCGTTCCTGGCAGGCAGGAGGAACTCTTTCCGGAGGAGAACAGCAGATGCTGGCGGTAGGAAGAGCCCTGATGAGCAGGCCCAAGGTTATCATGATGGATGAACCGTCTCTGGGCCTGGCACCTCTGGTTGTAAACGGGATCTTCGATATCATCAAGGAGATCAATAAACAGGGAGTGACGGTCCTGCTAATCGAGCAGAACGCGAATATGGCGCTGAAGACCGCGGACCTTGCCTTTGTCATGGAGACCGGCAGGATCACCATGCAGGGGAAGGGCAGCGAACTTCTGGAAGATGAATCCATCAAGGCGGCCTATCTAGGTACCTGAAATAAAAATCGGTGTGCAGCAGAATTTCTGCGGCACACCGTTATTTTTTACTTACCCTTTCTGAAAGTGCTTCTGGATCTCGTCCATGACCTGCACACATTCCATCGTTCCAAGATATTTTCCGGATTTGTCCCGGACGGCCATATAGCGCACGAGGACCGGTTTTCCTTCCTTGGTCATCCAGACGTCGACGGTATCCCTCGTTCCTTCCCGGAACTGCCGGATAATGCCTCGTACCATCTCTTCTACCTTCGGGGGATGGCAGGTGAACACCTCGCGGTCAAGAGCCATCAGAGGCCTCTTGAACAGCTTCATTCCCTCGCCGTCGTTGAAATAGCGATTCATATTCTGATCGTCGACGAACGTGATCTCCATGGGGATGGTGTTCAGAACGGCCGTCAGCTGCTCTACCGTCATATGACCGCTGGGAAGGATGATCTCTTCGGAAGAGGACTCATCCTCTTTGCGGTATCTGTTTTCCGAAGGGTCGGCGTCTTCCCATTTCGCATATTCCCCGATCAGGCAGGGACTGTAATCAAAGAAATCCTTGTACATCTGCTGCCATTCTTCGGCGGTGAAATTTTCTGCGCATATCGGAAGAAGAATATGGTCTTCTTTGTATACCATCTCGTCGGCACGCGTCAGAACGGCATCGACGCGGTCTTTCCATTCCTGATTCTCGGGAGTAAAGGCAGAAGAGACGGCGCGGATCTCCGCTTTGATCTCATCGTCAACGCTCCACATGACATCGGAGGGGCCGGTCACATCGTATCCTGTCTTGAGAAGAGGATACAGAAGATCGCCTTTTTTGCCGTAGTGAGACCCAATCTGATTGAGTTTTTCCAGTTCCGATCTGAGCGTATCCCAGTTTTCGGATTCAAAGTATTCTCTGCATCTGGCGATCTGTTTTTCGATGGCCCGGTTCTCCTGGGTCAGGATCTGCAGGGGATGACCTTCTTTTTCCGTGGGATCGTTCAGGAGCTCATCCAGATCGATCTCAATACTGTCATAGGCCGAAGTTTTCTTTTCAAGACTTTCCGATACCGCTTTTTCCGCATTCTGGATCTTTTCCGTTCGGGTGGATCCATGGAAAAGGGCGGAATGTACATCGCACAGCTTCTGCACGTCGGAGATCGGGACTCCGCTTTCAATCAGGGACTGCTCCGCTTCAGCGATCTCTCCGGCTTCCACATCACTGAAATTCGCTACGAAGTCACTGCGCACGCTTTCCAGATCTTCTCCGTCACTCAGGCGCTGCACATAGCTTCGAAGAAGCTCTTTTCTCTCGTCGGCGGAGGAAACACCCTCAGCCGCAGGATCGTTCACAACGGTATATCCTTTTTCACTGAGTGCTGAAACGACAGCTTGAAGATCGATGCCCTTGATGTCGGACCCTTTGGGGATCGTCATCACACGACCGACGGTGTTGAGAGCCATGGGTTTTGAGATATCCTTGAAACCGAGCTCGGCGAGAATTTCCGCAAGATCCGGATAATCGGCACAAAGATCATGCACATTTCGGCTCAGATCTAGAATTTTTTCCATTTTACGTTTCCTTCCTTTCATATTTTATCCTGATAGTTTAAATGTAAATCAATCTTTTCTTTGACTGCATGATATAATAATAGCACGAATAAATCTGTGGTCTTGACCACATTTTTAAATTATGTCCGATCGGAGCTTAAATTTAAATTTCAAATCTCGAGACTTAATGCTTATATTATGTTAGAATACGAAATTGGACATCAAATAATAGAATCAGGGGATTTTAAATGTTTGATAAACTGAAAGAGACCGAAAACCGGTATGTGGAACTGGAAAGCAGGATGGAGCAGCCGGAAACCTATACGGATGCAGAAGCCTATTCAGCCTGTGCCAAGGAACTGAAGGAACTGGAACCGATCGTTTCCGTATACCGTGAATATCTTAAATGGAAAAAGGAACTGGATGACTCGGCGGAACTGATGAACGACCCTGAAATGAGGCAGCTTGCCAGCGAAGAACATCATGAAGCCGAACAGAATATTGAGCAGCTCGAACAAAAGCTGAAACTTCTTCTGCTTCCGAAAGATCCTAACGACAGCAAGAACGTGATCATGGAGATCCGAAGCGGAGTGGGCGGAGAAGAAGGCGCACTGTTTGCCCACGATCTGTACAGGATGTATTCCATGTACGCCGCGGCAAAGGGCTGGACCGTGGAAGTCGCCAATTCCAACCTGACCGAACTCGGAGGCATCAAGGAGATCAGCCTGATCGTGCAGGGTGAAGGTGCCTGGTCCCGCCTTAAATATGAGGCAGGCGGCCATCGTGTGCAGAGAGTTCCGGTCACGGAATCCGGAGGAAGGATCCATACGTCGGCGGCAACCGTAGCGGTACTGCCGGAAGTCGACGAAGTGGATTTTACCATTGACCCCAAGGATCTTCGAATCGATACTTACAGGTCCTCAGGTGCCGGCGGGCAGCATATCAACAAGACCGAAAGCGCCATAAGGATCACTCATATTCCCACCGGAACGGTCGTGGAATGCCAGGATGAAAGAAGCCAGTATAAAAATAAGGATCGGGCCATGAGCATCCTGAGGTCCAGACTTTACGAAGCGGAAATGGAAAAACAGCGGGAAGAGATCGCGGAAGAAAGAAGAAACCAGATCGGTTCCGGAGACCGTTCGGACCGCATCCGGACATACAATTTCCCTCAGAACAGAGTGACAGACCACCGCCTGACGGGAGAGACAAAAAACTTCAATATCAATAATGTCATCAACGGCGACCTCGATCCGATCATCGATGCGCTGACGGCTCAGACGCAGGCGGAAATGCTGAAGAGCCAGGGAGAAGAAGGATGAAAACAAAACTGACGGAAACCGATATATCGGAAGCAGCCGAGATCCTGCGCAGCGGCGGTACGGTGGCAGTGCCGACGGAGACCGTATACGGTCTTGCGGTAAACGGGCTCGATGAAAAGGCAGTGGCCGATCTCTATGAACTGAAGGGAAGGTCTGCTGTAAAACCGCTGTCGCTGATGGTGGAAGGACCCGATTCCATCGAATCCTACTGCACTGAGATCCCGGATCAGGCCATAGAGCTGGCGAAAAAATTCTGGCCCGGACCGCTGACCATCATTCTGAAATCGAAATCTCTCGTTCCGGAGATCGTCCGGGCGGGAGGCGAAACGGTGGGACTTCGATGCCCGGACAGCGCCAAGACGCTGGAACTGCTCAGTAGGGCAGAGATTCCGCTGGCAGCTCCGTCGGCCAACCCTTCTGGAGAAGAAAGCCCTAAAACGGCTCAGAAGGTCCTGGAATACTTTGACGGAAAGATCGATATGATCATCGACGGCGGAGAATGTTACCTGGGGCTGGAATCCACCATTATAGATATGTCGGCACAACCTTATAAAATCATCCGGCAGGGGGCTCTCAGCGCCGAAGCGGTCACGGATGCTCTTGTTGAAAACCTTAATGTGATCGGGATCACGGGAGGAACCGGCGTGGGAAAAACAACGGCACTGAATGTGCTGGAAGGCCTCGGCGCCCGGGTCATCGACTGTGATGCGCTGTATCACGGGATCCTGGAAAATGATCAGGACCTTATAAATGAGATCGGAGAACATTTTCCTGGCGTGGCGGATAACGGAGCGGTGGACCGGAAGAAACTGGGCAATATCGTTTTTTCCTCGGCGGATCGTCTGCAGGAACTCAATCAGATCACCCATAAATATATCGACCGAAAAGTAAAGGATGTCATAGATGAATGCGCGATGAGCGGAAGAAAAACCGTGGCCATCGATGCGGTGGAACTGATCGAAAGCGGACTTGCTGAACAGTGCGATCTGGTGGTCGGTGTCATAGCCGATGCAAAAAGCCGCAAAGAGCGGATCATCGAGCGGGACAGCATCAGCGAAGATTATGCTGTTAAGCGTATCGAAGCGCAGAAGACCGACGAATACTATACCGAAAACTGCGATCATGTTTTGGTAAATAACGGTACAGAACCGGAATTCATAGAAAAATGCAAAGAATATTTTACGGAGGTATTGTAAATGGCAAAGAAAGACGGAGAAAAGATCAGAGAGGATCTGTTTTACACGAGAAAAAACGGGTATGACAAGATAGATGTGAAGGAACGCCTGAAGATCGAAGAGTACTGTGAGGGCTATATTTCCTTTCTGAACAATGCGCGTATGGAAAGAGAAGCTGTACGCTATGCGATCGCGGAAGCCGAAGAGAGAGGGTTCGTGGAATACTCTGCCGGCATGAAGCTCAAAACCGGTGACAAGGTCTATTTCAACAACAGAGGGAAATCGCTGATCCTTGCTCATATCGGAAAGAAGTCTCTGGAAGAAGGCAGTGTGATCGCCGGCGCGCATATCGACTCTCCGAGACTGGATCTCAAGCAAATCCCGCTGTATGAAAACGATGAACTGGCTTATTTCCGTACTCATTATTACGGAGGCATCAAAAAATATCAGTGGGTGACCATTCCACTGGAACTGCGCGGAACCATCGTACTGAAAACCGGAGAGAAGATCGATGTCGTTATTGGCCATGAACCTGGAGAGCCCAAGTTTGTGATCACAGATCTGCTGCCGCATCTTGCACAGGATCAGATGAAGAAAACGATGGCAGAGGGCATCACCGGTGAAGGACTGAACATACTGATCGGCAGTATTCCGTATGATGATGAGGGAAGCGACAGGGTAAAACTTGCCGTGCTCAGCCTTCTGCATGAACAGTACGGGATCTGTGAAGAGGATTTCCTGTCCGCTGAGCTGGCGGCAGTTCCGGCCTTCAGCGTGGACGAAGTCGGTTTTGACCGTTCGATGATCGGCGGCTACGGACACGATGACCGTGTCTGCGCCTATGCGGAATTAAAGGCTCTGTTTGATATTGAAGGAAATCCGGACAGGACCTGTGTGTGCATCCTTGCCGACAAGGAGGAGACCGGATCGGACGGTGTATCCGGCATGCAGAGCAGAGCCTTCGAGACCTTCATGAAAGATCTCTGCACCGCACAGGGTGTCGACCTGAGACGCTGCTTTGAAAAGAGCTTCTGCCTGTCTGCGGACGTGACGGCGGCCTATGATCCGATCTATCCGGATGCCTATGAAAAGAGCAACGACTCCAAGATCAATCTCGGAATGGGCATCTGCAAATTTACCGGTGCCAGAGGAAAATCCGGTACGAGTGATGCCAGTGCGGAACTGGTGGCTTACCTCAGACGGGTCTTCGATAAAAACGATGTGCTGTGGCAGTTGACGGAAATGGGCAAGGTAGACAAAGGCGGCGGCGGAACCATCGCCATGTATATGGCCAACCGCAATATCGATACCATTGATGCCGGTGTTCCGGTGCTGTCGATGCATTCTCCCTATGAAATCGTATCGAAACTCGACTGCTACATGACCTACAAAGGAGTACTGGCGGTCTATACGGATGATTCCGAATACGAAGTGATCTGACTAAAAGCATAATAAACAAAAAAATCTCTGCTTCACAGGAAGCAGAGATTTTTTTGTTTCAATATTGAAATCCTATCAGCCGGTGATGGTCTCGCTCCAGTAATGCTGCTGATAGATATCGGTGAACCGATAGGTCATTCGTACATTTCCGTCACCCACAGAAACGTTGGAGATCTGCATGTCGTCTGTGACCTCCATGGTCTCGCCGAGGTAGTAGGTGTCCTGGAAAGTTCCGTCGTAGGCATAATAGTTGCACAGGAAGTCCAGTTTGTCTCCGGCTTCCAGAGCCTGCATGTTCTTCGCAATCGTTTCCGTGACGTCGTCACTGTATACGTTGGAAGCGCCGGCAATATATCCGTCGGGATGATCGGGGTCGAATACGATGATCAGATTGACTCTGGTCGCTTCGGATTCGCCGCTCTTTGTAAGCATGGCGGGAACATAGCCGTAGGTGACCATCTCATCGCCCTCACCGTCGGAGAACTCATGGTAGTAGGCAACGGGCTGACCGTTGATGGCAAGCCAGGTCTTGTCCGTAGCGGCAAGGAGGTTTCCGTCTTCATCAAAGTCGAAAACATTGTCCAGGCCGAGGTCGATATAACCTTCGCCGTCATCATAGAACATGTTGAGATCCAGACCTTCCACGAGTTCCCACTGATCTTCATCCATCGAGATGACGAAGTCTCCGTCGTCATTGGAGGACCAGACCAGCGCAGAGGCATCAAACTGGTTTTCGGAAATGTAGGATGCCGTGTCTTCCGTGCTCAGAGATCTTCCGCTGAAGAAGCCGACATTGGAGGAACCGAGCCCCTGTACGGAACCGTAATTGCCGGACATGAAGGAACTGAGCAGGTTTGCGATATCCTCAGATCCCAGTGTCGAAGAAGAACTGCTGGAAGGCGAACCGAGCAGAATGGACAGCGGATTGGTGGTACCACCGCTGGAGATCTGGCCGCTGACTTCCATGCTGGCAAATTCTCTGATGCACTGAGAATAGCTTTCATCCATGCCGATATCCGCATAGGTGCTTACGGCTTTGTCCAGACTGGAAACACTCCGGTACGGGAAGTAGACCGACAGACCATAGGCGTTGGAGATGTTTGTGCGGTTGTATTTGATCGCGCCGAGAAGCGCTTCTGCCAGTGCCTTTCCTTCGGAATTATCAAGGTTGTAGGCAAGATGGACCAGGTCGACCTGATCGATGGCACTGCTCTGGGCAAACTCTCTCGTATTGGCGCGGGCGGTGGATACTTCCTTATAGCCGTTGTTTACGATCTTCTGACTGACTGAATTGGAGAATGCGGTCAGCTTATCCGGGACGGTGTTGGACAGCTCGGCAAGGTCAATGACGGCGAGCGTCGTCTGCTGACCGGAGCACTGCTGATTGGAGACCGTGATAAAGTCGTCCACAATGTTCTGTCCGACACTTAAGGTGTCCATGGAGGTGTTTTTGCTGAAATTCGTTACCCAGTTGGTGTAATACCATCCGGTGCCGGGTTCGGTTTCCTCGGATGCGATAAGGTAGTCTGCGTAATCGTCGAGCATCAGGGCATTTTCAACCGTTGCCATCAGGCAGGTGTCAAAGCCGATAAAATCGAAGGTAGTGCCTGCGTTCTTCAGAGCGGTGTTGATTCCGGACAAAGTCATGGAACCTGCACTGGAATTTTTCTCATCGTATCCGTAGCCGGAAACGGAACCGCCGCCGTGATCCCAGAAAATGAGTTCATTGCGGTTGGCCGGATAATGCTGGGTGCACCACTGAATAAACGAGGTCAGCGTGCTGGGATCGGTCATAGCGCCGGTGCCGGCGTTCGATTCCAGACAGGCCATCTTTCCGTCCAGAACTTCATAGATCTGGTTTACGCTGCTGCTGATAAAGGAGTTCTGCCACCTTTTGCAGCCGCCGGTATAGACGATAATATGAAGGTTATCGGACTTCGTGGCCTGAGCCATTTCGGACAGGTCCGAAGTAGCCATGGCACTCTGGGACTCCAGGTCGGCGCCGCACATGTAGACCATGATGGTTACCGTGTCCTGCCCGTTGCCCAGGATCTGCGTTCTTTTGGCTCTGGAACCGTCAGCAACGGAAGTGTCTACCTGCTGTGCGGTATTGGAAGAACTGCTCCAGGATGACGATGTGCTGGTGCCTTCCAGCGACTGTATGACACTCTGAGAAGCTCCGGTGCTGGAGCCGCCGAGCACGCCGGATCCGAACAGACCGCCGCCTCCTCCGAAAAGGAGCAGAGCCAGGATCACGATCAGTGAAGTTGGACCACGGGTTTTGGTCCTTGTAGTGCCTGAGCCGCCGGTGCTGCGTTCGGTCGAGTTATCACCGGATTTTTCGGTAGAGCTGGCGGGAGTGTTTCCCAGACCGTCTCCGCGCTTGTGAATGCCCAGACTGTTGTCAGTGACTTTCTTTTTCCGCGACTGCGGTCTTTTCCTTTCCATAATTAGACCCTCCACCGGACTTTAAAGGTCCGGATCCTTTCTTTTTTGTTTTATCTAATTAAACAGTATATCAAATAAATTATGTTAATACTAGTATAAGAATATTAAATAATTATGGCATCCCACAGAGCGGGATGCCATACCATGCTGCGGATCAGCCCTTCAGATGAAGGAACCCGGCCATGTTTACTATATCAAAGGATTCCGGAGCGGATACGTATTCTCCGTCGATACTCCAGTCCGTGTTCTCGTCGGACTCCACATGGATCCTTGAGGTCTGGAAAACACTGATATTCTTACTGATGGAATACTGCTGGCTGAACATGGCCTTGACGATCTTCATAAACTGACCGAGAGATTTCGGCTGACGGATCAGGATCGCTTCGAACTTGCCGTCGTCCGTCACGACCATATCCTTCGGAAGTTCGAAGACACCGGCTACCGATGTGGAATTGCAGACCGTGCAGAACAGAAATTTTCCTTCGTAGACCTCTCCGTCTTCGTTTGTGAATTTCATATAGTGTGACTTCAGCCGGGTCAGTTCTTTGAAAACGCCGAGCATATAAGCGGCATGCCCGATCTTGTTCTTAAGATTCTGCGACGTAGCATAGGACAGGGCGGCAAAAGCACCGAAGGCCGCAACATAGGTAAAGTAGCGGTCATTGATCTTCCCCAGATCGCTGCAGACGATCTCTTTGGAGATGATGTTGTTTGCCGCTTCGATGATGTTCGTCGAAAGGCCGTGGGTCGCGCCGAAGTCGTTGGTGCTTCCCGCCGGAATGTATCCCACCGGGATCTCCCGGTTCTTTAGGGCAAGACCGGTGGATACTTCATTAAGCGTACCGTCACCGCCCAGACATACGATCAGATCAAAGTCCGGACCGTATTCCGCGGCAAACTGAACGGCATCGCCCCTGCAGCCTGTACGAAGAGTTGTAACTTCATAGCCTCCGTCCCGAAAGATCTGCTCGATCTCGGGAACATGAGGAAGGGCTTTGCGGCGACCGGATACAGGATTAACGATAAACAGAAGTCTTTTTGATGAGGATTGTTCCATGGCGCTACCTCATTAAAGAACGTGAAAAACAAAAAGCATGAACCAGGTGACCGGAATGGAGAACAGCAGACTGTCCGCACGATCCATCATTCCGCCATGACCGGGAATGAGGTTGGAATAATCCTTGATCCCGGCAGATCTCTTCAGAAGTGAAGCGGCAAGATCGCCCACCTGACCGAATGTGGAGGCAATCAGTGAGATCAGTATGCAGGGCCAGAACGGTACAAAGGAACCGATGGCACGAATAATAAAATAGGAGAGGATTCCGGCAACAATGGACGAAGCGGCGCCGCACAGGCAGCCTTCCACGGTTTTATTGGGGCTGACATAGGGTGCAATCTTATTCTTGCCGAATCTCTTTCCACCGAACAGAGCGAAAGAGTCGCAGATCCAGGTGGCAAGACAGGCGATGATGAGTACAGACTGCCACCCCGGCGCCACACAGATCATGGTGATCACCGCATAGAGACTCAGCGGATAGAGCAGAACCGCACAGGTCGCCATGGAGCCTTTTCCCCGGATTTCCGAACTGCGGATGCCTTCAAACATGGCAAGGAACATGGCAAGAAACAGCCAGGCGGCCTGGTAGACCGGAGAAACGGTTCTGCTGATGCTCAGTGCAGTAAGCAGAGCGCTTCCCACTGAAAACAGGTACAGAACCCAGGACGCACAGCGGTCACCGAGAATCTTGCATACGTTGACCATCTCACGGATGCTGAGCACGGCGACGGCAGCAAGCAGCAGGACTCTTGTATACGGTGAAACAAAAACACATACCAGAACTACAGCAATCATGACTGCTGCGGATATAACTCTCTGTTTCATGGATTTCACTCTCCTGATTTAATTAAAAATTTTTAATCAACTAAATATACCACAGCTATGGGATTTTCTCAATCCGGAAACTGCATATAAAATCTTTATGAATACCATTCGCTCCGTTTGCCGTAAGGATCCGAGTCAAAACTGGATTCGCTGAGATTCCCGATCCATACCGAAGACAGGATCATGGCAACGCTGCTGCAGACGGTAGCAACGGCATCGATACGTCCCGAAGAGAGTGCCCAGAACGCGCAGGCAAGCAGGATGCCGAGAACGAGAAGCCATTTCCGAACGGGTTCGGCCTGCACGAGGGAATAGCTTTTGCCTTCAATGCAGGATCTGAGAGAGCGCACCATGGCATACAGTTTTTTCACAAACAGACAGTTGACCACCCCGGCGGCAGCGGAAAGAATCAGAATGGCAGCTCCGATCCAGATAAAAAATGTATTGCCTGTTGCAGGCAAAATTGTGTAAAAGTCCGAATAATACGGATAGAACGAGCCGTACTGCATGAAAACGGAATACATGCTCTGCGGAACAAACATGAGCAGCAGAGCGATGACTGCGGCGAGGACGACAAGGACCCAGACAACAATGTATAAAGCTTTCACAACGCCGCAGAGAAATGCAAGCCCTTCAATATCTCCGGCGTCTTTTTTGGAACTGATGTAAATGATCCAAAGAGCGATACTGAACAGGATCCCGAAAAGGGAAGGGGAAAAGTCCAGAATACGCAGAAGCGCGGCGGCGCTCGTCAGGATCGTGATCGCCAGAAACAGAGACTGACGGAATAAATGCTTATTCAACAGGAATCTTCCTTTCAAGTGATTTGATATTTTGTTATTATCATTATTTTTAACAGCAAAAATATAATAAAGCAACCACAATATATTGTAAATATACTTGTGGTTTTTTCAAATTTATGGTATCATTTCCAAATAGGTCGACATAATATCTATATAATGTAAATAAAAATCAAGGGGTTTAGAATCATGACGATATGGAATGCAATCATTTTGGGATTGGTACAGGGAATCGCGGAATTCCTGCCGATTTCAAGTTCAGGGCATCTTGCAATCATGCAGAATCTGTTCGGGATGCAGACGACAGAAGACAGCTACATGTTCTTTGATGTCCTTCTTCATTTCGGCACATTGATCTCCATCTGCGTGGTTTACTGGAATGAGATCGTCAGCATGTTCAGGGAGTTGATCGCCTATTTCCGTGGTCCTTCTTCGGGAGATACTCAGGCACAGATGACAAGATACCCTGCAGCGAGACTCTTCCTGATGATCGTGATAGCCACACTGCCGTTGTTTCTTATCCTTCCTGTCAATGACTACGTAGAGCAGCTTTACTATCATACAGGATTTATTGGATTTGCTCTTCTTCTGACGGGCTGCATCCTTTATGTTGCGGATCATATGGACAAGGGAAGAAAGACCGAAAAGAACATGACTATCAAGGATGCGCTGATCATCGGTGTATGCCAGTGCGTCGCAACGATACCGGGACTTTCCCGCTCAGGAACGACCATTGCTGGAGGAATGGCAACCGGATTGAAAAGAGATTTCGCTGTGAACTTTTCCTTTCTCATGTCTATCCCTGCGGTACTCGGCGCAAATATTCTCAGCCTTATCAAAGCATTTAAATATGGCCTGAACGTTTCGGAACTGCCGGCCTACCTGATCGGTGTTGTCGTTGCGATGGTCTCTGGAATTTTTGCGATCAAATTCGTAAAGTCACTGACCAATAAAGGCAAGTTCGGTAATTTTGCGTATTACTGCTGGGTCGTAGGTGCAGTGACGATTATTCTCACCCTGATATTCTGAGAGCCTGCATCCAAGTTTTTGAAAGGACAGTAAATAAAGAATGGCTACAACAAGCAGAAAATCAACAGCGAAAAAAACAAGCAAAGGTTCTGCTTCATCCAATAAAAAGTCTGCGGGAGCCCATACCCAGAAGAAGACAACGTCTTCCAAGTCAAGATCAACAAGGCCTGTCGCAAAGAACAGGAAGACCAGAACCAATTCTGCACCTGTGAGCGGAAGAGTGATCGCTGGGCTGATCATCGGGTTCATAGGACTTCTGTCGATCCTGGCATATTTCAAGATCGATGCCATCCTGATCGACTGGATCCGTAGAGGAATTGGAGGGCTGGTAGGCTGGGGATTTTATATTTTCCCGCCCGTTGCCTTCGTGATCGCCTATGTGCTTCTTCACTACAGGACCGCTCCCATCGGTAAACGGATCGCGTGCGCGATCCTGCTGCCGATCCTGTTCGGTGCCATCACGCATCTGCTGTTTTCGCAGGCCGATCTTTCCTCCGCAGGGGGATTCGGATCCGTGGTCTCTGTTTTGTTCGCGGACGGTAAACAGTTGGTCCTCGGCGGCGTGCTGAGCGGACTTCTGGCATACGGACTGGAAAAGATCATCAGCATTTACGGAGCGTTTCCGATCCTGCTGATCGCACTGGTCCTGTGCGTGCTGGGTGCTTTTGACCTTAAAGTTGCAAAGATCGCGGAATGGATTAACAGCAAACAGCGCTCGGTGGATCGTGACGAACTGCAGGAGGAATCTCATGAGCAGAAAGTCAGAACCGAAAAGCGCACTGACAAAGTTCGGAAATCCTTCCCGTATTTCGATGATGAATTTGAAGATGATGACGATGAAGATTTTCCGGAGTATGCCGCTCCGAAGATCTTCACGATAAAAAATCCGGATAAAGGCATTGATATTCCTCTCGATGATGAGGAATTCGACCTGCTGGGCAGCGACGATGATTTTCTTTCATTCGGCGCAAAAACGACAGGTACTGCCGGAAAGCAGAAAGACTCCGGTGCTGTCGGAAGGAAACAGTCGCCTAAACAGTCAGGAACGGGTACCGAAAATGTGGCCCCCGTTTCGATCGATCAGGCTGCCGAGATGGCTGGAGTTTCTATCGATAGCGGGATTCCCGCGGCTCAGGCCGAAGATTTCAAACCGAAGATCACAAAAGCGGAGGTTGCCGCTGAAACCGCTGCAGTTGCGGCTCAGATCGAGCAGCAGGAAAATGTGGAGCATGAATATGTATTTCCGCCCATTACGCTTCTAAAGCAGAGCCCGGTCATGAACAATGACGGCAGGGAGGAGATCGCCGTCAACAAAGAGCGACTGGAATCGACACTGCGCAGCTTCGGCGTGGCCGCTACGATCTCCGATGTTACAAGGGGTCCGACGGTAACCCGCTACGATTTTGAGCTGGAGCAGGGCGTCAAACTTTCGAAGATCACAAATCTTGCGGGAGACATTGCATTGTCCCTGGGCGTTTCCAATGTTCGTATCGCTCCGATCACCAACCGTATCTCTACGGTGGGCATCGAAGTTCCGAACAAACTGGTAAGCCCGGTCTATTTGAGAGATATCATCGATTCTCCGAAATTTGCGAACTCGAAATCGATCCTATCGTTTGCGCTTGGTAAAAACATCAGCGGCGAAGGCGTTGTCGGAAATATTGCCAAGCTTCCGCATCTGCTGATCGCCGGTACTACCGGTTCCGGTAAGTCCGTCTGTATGAACTCGCTGATCATCAGCCTTCTATATAAATGTAAACCGGACGAGATGAAACTCATTATGATCGACCCGAAGATGGTTGAACTGGGAGTTTACAACGGCATTCCTCATCTTTACGTTCCGGTTGTGACCGATCCGAAAAAAGCGGCCGGAGCACTGCAGTGGGCTGTCGTTGAAATGCTCAAGCGCTACCGCCTGTTCTCGGAAATGGGCGTCAGAGATATCGATACCTATAATGAACACAAGCAGCATGATCAGGAGCCGATTCTTCCGAAAGTCGTCATCGTAATCGATGAGCTGGCAGACCTCATGATGGCCGCCTCGAAAGAAGTGGAAGAAAGCATTTGCCGTGTTGCTCAGATGGGACGTGCTGCCGGTATGCATCTGGTCATTGCCACTCAGCGTCCGTCTGCGGATGTTATTACGGGCCTGATGAAAGCGAATATTCCGAGCCGAATCGCTTTTGCGGTGTCGTCCGCTCTGGAAAGCCGTATCATTATGGATCAGCAGGGAGCCGAGAAACTGGTCGGCAACGGCGACATGCTGTTCGCTCCGATCGGAACGGGCAAACCCGTCCGCATCCAGGGTGCGTTTGTTTCCGATGAAGAAAGAGAAGACATTATCAACTTCATTAAGAGCGAAGGCACAGCCGAATACAGTGATGAGATCATGGAATCGATCGAAAAGTCCGCGGAAGACAAGAATGCAAAATCTTCTGAATCCGGAGGAAAGCAGGAGAGCGCAGGCAGCGATTACGATGAACTGCTTCCGCAGGCCGTCGATGTAATCTTTGATACGAAACAGGCTTCCGTTTCCATGCTGCAGCGAAGACTGAAACTCGGTTATGCAAGAGCTGCCAGAATCGTCGATCAGATGGAGGAACTCGGAATCGTAGGACCGTTTGAAGGATCGAAGCCTAGACAGGTGCTCATTACGAAAGAACAGTGGCAGGAAATGCAGATGATCCATGGAACGGCACCTACGGAGATCATGGAAACTAGAATGGAATTCGGAGAAGATTCTCCGGAAGAATAAAGCTCTGGGGCGGATCTTCCGCCCCAAGCGTTTTTTAGAGGTTAAGAAATGAACTATTTAAAACCGGAACTGGACAGCGCGAAGGCAAATTCCCTGAGTATGCTGGGTCTTGCACATCTCGGCGATGCGGTCTATGAGCTGATGACGAGAACGATGCTGTGCGTTAATGGGCACAGTTTATCCAATGATCTGCATCAGCAGACCGTAAAACTGGTCAATGCACGCGCACAGGCCAAAGCTGTTTCAAAGATTCTGCCTGCTCTCGATGAAGAGGAGTCCGCTGTTTTTAAAAGAGGCCGCAATTCTCATGTCAACTCGGTCCCGCAGAAGGCGCAGGTATCGGAATATCATGCGGCGACGGGGCTGGAGGCACTGTTCGGGTGGCTTTTCCTGCAGGGCAGGACCGAACGTCTCAACGAGCTTTTTGCGATCATACATGAGGGAGAGGAATAAAGATGCCAGTAGATGCTGTTGTCGTCAATGCAATCACAAACGAAATCGCACCGGCGCTCGAAGGGGCAAAA
>Ga0181612_116426_pt1 | contig 57549 bp, 41 predicted proteins | sample HoacroProtozoa21_FD_119630 | JGI IMG/M metagenome (GOLD analysis project Ga0181612, IMG submission 119630) | Hoatzin crop microbial communities from Cojedes, Venezuel. Combined Assembly of Gp0051906, Gp0051904, Gp0051908
AGAAAGAAAGAAAGAAAGAAAGAGAAAAAGATTATATAGTATACTATATACTTTATATCTCTATATACATGTCCATTATATATATATATATGTGTCCATTGCTAGGACAAGGTGTCCTATTAAGGCTGCAGTTCACCAAAGCCAGTGTCCAGCCGTGTCTTCCATGCTGCTCCCCAGCCTCACTTCTGACAAGCCCCCGACCTGCACCATCCTTTTCTTTCCGCCTCCACTCCACCTGCAACAACTATTCTGCAGATATGTGCTGGAGTCTCAGACAATGATTTTCACTCAGCCATAACCACTGGGTTTGCAAGAGTCACAGCTGAAATAATGCCCTTGAGAAAAACCTGGCAGTAACACGGGAAGGCATCAGTATGCATGAGAAGGCCGTGATTCAGAGGGAGAAATAGGCAAACATACACTCCCGTTGACTTTACTTTTTTTTACATTAGTAGAGGCATAGCACTTGGTAAAAATGTCCAACTTCTCACCAATAACAGTATCTTCCTGCAAGGAAGAATCAAAACTTGGGCAAAGTCTCAAGCCAGACTTTGCTGTTTCAAGGTCACTTGAAAGACACTACCCAAGACTATGAAAGGTTTCTAAATTTAAAACAGACCTCACTTTCCATGGTAGGCAATTGAAACTGTTTATCCACTTTGAACAGATAGAGTTACCTAATCCTTCTATGATTAGAGGCTAGCAAAGTTAAGTTAATTCTGTTCCTGCAGGCGCTGCTGTCTTTGATGGAAGCAGCTCATCTCGAGGAACGGCCTGCTGGTGTGATGGCGAAACAAATAGTTGTGTCCTTTTGAGCTAAGGAAAAAAAATTTACTATTGATTTTGGCTTAAGAGTGGAAAGAGCTTTCTTTACGATTCTCGTCATGGCTGGAGAGCTATTATTTTAGGCATTAGCCTCACACACCTTGCTGTGGAAGATTCTGTTGCAATACAGCATCTTGCAGGAATTTACCAAGGGGATGCCTAGGTCTCTCCAGTTTTTTGTTTTGCAGCTGGGAAAAAAGCGCTGAGTAGATGAAACAGCCTTTCTACTGGCACAGAGATTAATTGGCTCAACGGCCTACAGACATTGATTATTTCGGGAGAAAAGTCAAGAGAACACAAGAGCCTTGCTGTTTTTCTACCTACAACTGGAGGTTTGGTTTATCATGAAAGACCCCACAACTATTGTCTAAACTCCCCTTTAAAACCAACAGCCTCTCTGGGCTTTCAGGCTAATTGCAAAGGGTAACAGTCGTTTTCTAAAGCAGCGTGCAAGCTGAAAAGATCGAGGTAGCAAGCCTGGTGAGGCCCTGCAGATTGGCAAGGTTTCCACAGTAGTGCTGCAGTTAGTGCTGGGAATATGATCAGAAATGCAGGAAGGGGAGGAGGAAAGGCAGCAGAGAAATTATGGCATGGTGCAGCACACTTTGAAGATCAGCATTGTGAAGACCAGGTCTTGAGAATGGTCCCTTCACTCAGACAGACCCCCCAGCACTTTGCAAAAATGAGGAGTGCTTGAATAAGTAATAAATCTCCATCTCTTGTGGCAGTCAAAGGGCCATAAAGATTTGTGTGTGAATGAAGAGTTCTCAGTGCTGTTTTCTTCTGTGTCAGTCTTCTGCATAACTGGAACAAAATCATTTAACTTGCCTTTTTCAGGTGAGTGTAAAATAAAATACATGGAGTAGAAGATGTTGGAAATCCTCTATAGAGAAAAGCCCCTTTATACAAGTACAGTATGGCAGATCCCGAGACCAGGACCAAAAACTGGAAGTAGCGCAAGTCAGAATACACTTTTTCCCTCAAAACCAGTGGACTTTAAAAAAAGAAAAATCCTGGATGAGGCTTTAAAAAATATTCACTTGCTTGTGTAGTTTCCAAGAAAATCCAAAAAGAAAATTATGTCAGGTTGATGTTTCAAAACAAAATAATGTTTTCTTTTAAAATGTGGGCAATTTTTGATGAAAAGAAAAAATGACAGTTTAGGTTGTACTGTAACACAATATTTCATCTTGGTTTGAAACGATCACTCAAAACAATTTTGTCCCTTTGATTTTCTCACCGGCATAGTTTTGTGTGTGTATGCATGTATAGCTGGCATTCTCTTGCCAAAAATCAGGTTTGACAAAACTGTATTTTTTGGCAGAAACTCTTTCCTCCTGAAATTTCAATAATCCTTAAGAAATAGGTATGTTTAAGCAGAAGGGAGAGTAGAAAACCAAGAGATTCTGGGCTAGACACCAGGATAGCAGAGATGCTGGGTCAGCTGAAGAGCAGAGTAAAAAAAATCCATCATCAGAAAGGCTCACTGCTGAAAAGAGCCTTTGATGAATTGTGCGTCAGCGAGTATCTCCAGTTATGAACCTTGGTGATGTGTGAATGTCTGGAGGTGGGAGGGTTGTGAATGAAGGATTGTTCGTGAAGTCACAATAAATTAAGGTTGCTGATGAATTTTTACCATGGAGCATATAGAGGCATCGTTGTAACAAAACTTTGTAACAAAAGATTGTTATTCCTTTTCCCATGCCCAGCTAAAAGTGCTTTCCCACCTACCAAGACAAATGGCATGTTAAGAAAGATATTTTCTTTCGTCTAGAAAGTGGCAAGTGCTGCCTACAGGGCTGCTTTGGCCAGTGACTTCCACCTACTGTGAGAAAAGACTGCTGCAGCTGCATTATCAGGCTGATAAGGTCACATGCAGACAGGCTATTTTTTCTGTAACAGGACTTACCATAAAATCCAACAGAAAATCAAATGAAAGTCTCCTGTTCATTGCACTGGGTTCCAAACCAGGCATCCAGCCAAGCAATGCTTGTGAAGTTGTTAGTCAGAGATGCTGCACTAGGCAGCGATTTAACGGGTGGAGTAGCCACTGATACACATCAGCACAATCAAACAGGAGGTGCTCACGCTGTCTACTGCTAGGCATAAATCCTTGGTTTCCTGAAGAAACTACTAGGGGAATCTACTGCTCTTTCCTATCTATGAAACTCAACTTGGGATGTAAGTGACTTCACAGGTTTCAAATGTAAAAGTCACCCTGGCTGGTCATCTTACTCACTGGAATAAGTCCAAAGGACAATTCCTCTCATCTTAAATCTGATTATTCAGAACTCCTCTTTCTCCATTGACTATGGACCAAAGTGAACCAAAGATGAACAGCTCAGGTGGTGACATCTACCTTTCGAACTTCAAAATTAGGCGATAAAAAGTCCCTTAGGTTCCCTCAGTATGGTACCTAAAGTAGCCTAAGAAAATGAAATAAATATCCCTCTATAAAGTTAATCAAAATCTGTGGACCAAATTGGCGAAAATGTTTGTCCATAAAATACAGGCAGAGGGGTTAATGCAGAATTTTACAACACAACAGGCCAAGGAGAATGGTGATTCTGAAGTAGATTGTAGGAGGTTAAAGTAATATTCAGCAATGTGCTAAGAGTTCTGCAAGGAACATCCTCCCCTCCTCCAGTGTGACAATCTTGTTGTCATAACTAAGTCGACAAAGGGCTTGAACAGACCCATCAGCCTCTAAAGGTGTATGTCTCCTGTCTTGCCAGCTCAGATCACAGGTGGTGTGAGGTTGCATCAGCCTGAAATACTTCATAGAAATATCCCATGTAAACAGAGAGGCATTTGTGGAAAAGTCTTGATTCCATTTTTTTCTGCTCCCATTAGTCCATACAATAACATCCCATTGGCACTTTCTTAGTGGAACATGGTCTGCTCCCGTGAACGAGAACATAGCATGAAGCTACAAGTCTCACAGACAATGTTCTAAAGTGGAAAGGGACTAAAGACGAAGTCCTTTCTGTCGAGTCACTAGACATTTGTACACTTCTTACACAAACATGCACAAACATACACACACATACCCATCCAGAGTGAGCATCATCACTCAAGCAAAGTGTGTCCCGTCATTCTATTATTTTCCTAAAGCTTTTCATTATCTTCCATGTAATACATGCTAACAAGAGGCTAATTTTTCTTTAACCAAGTGTAAGACCTTAATAACAGCATGAAACCCCCTTCTCTGTTGCTACAAGCACGCTTTCCCAATGCACAAATAAGGGAAGGCTTCATAACAATATATATTACATATAGGCTCCTACTTGGACATGGTTTTCAAACGTGTCTTGCACCCCGTAATTCCCGTATGGACAGGGCTTGCCATATGCTCACCAGGATTACAAAGCTGACCAGCGTTTGTTGGGGAAGTAAATGGGGATTTAAGAGCCTAATTTTCACCTGCTTTTTTCCTAATTGTAGTTCTGACACTTAAGCTGTATAATTATACTGTATCACAAAGCCATTTCATCCAGCGGCAAAGTATCCAGCTGTATATCTATCAGGAGTGATCACAGGGACAGCCTCCACAAACATTACATCTACGTGACACAGAAAGCACCTTACATTGTCACAAGACTCCCTGTTGACAACACAAGGCATGTTTCTACAGCCGGTGGCTGACAAGTACCATCTGCCCAGAGCCAGAACGCCTGGGAAAGGCACAGGTGAGGTTTGGCCACCACGTCCAATTCATTGCTCAGTTCCTTGTTAATGGGAGACGATAACCCTGGACCACAGAAAATTGTTAGCGAGTTACTTTCCAGAACGGAGCTGCAGCTTAAACCTGTAGTAAGGCTTTCATATACTTGTAGAAAGTAGCTTACGAGATACTCATGAGACACACCGCTGTAGACTTAGGCAATGGAGTAAATTTCAACATGTGATCTCTAGGGCATACAAGGAACTACACCTAAACAGGTGGCAAAAGAAAAGCTAACCAAGGAAAGAAAACCTGTAGCCAGAAACTTAACTTTGCAAGGCAGCTATCCACATCTTCACTGAAAAAAATGTAAGGTGGAAAAAGTTGCAGATCACTAGAAAAATCAGCAAAACTGACTCATGAATGACTATTTGTTCTCATCAAGCATAAAGAGCTACTCCATGAGAAGCCACGGGAACCACCTACACTGCGTCCTTAGGAACTACAGATTCCTCGCAGGTATACATGTGTGTACAGCAATGCAGTAACAGTGAATTAGACCCACTGTAGCTTGGTGAACATGCAAGGAAGCATACATTGTTCCAGGATGATGCCGCACCGGCCTGTATGCACTCCAGGAGGCATTTTGTTCAAGCCTACCAGGTATTCCAGGAGAGGCCCCAAAGGGGCCAGCTGTGCAAACCTCCTTTCCACATAGAAAGTAAAATACGTATCTTTTTATAAAATAATGTGGACTCACCTGAGCAGAGTTTTCAAGTTGGAGCTCTGCTACTGTGGGTCTTGGCAGAGTTCTGGTTCTCCACACTTCACATTGCTGTGGAGGAAAGCCAAATTCTGAATTCAGCTGTCTAAAGGAAAGCTGAACTTTGGGGCACTACTCTAAGGTGGCAAGCATGGCTGAATCTCTGACTCTGCGTTTTCAATCTCCAGGAACATGGGCCACGGTCAAGCTTTGCAGCAGAGTAGTCTATACAGAGAGCTAGCAGGGATTGTTTATTGGGTCCACAGGCTTGTGGGTAATGGAGCAAGTCTTTGCCTGATAGATTTTTAAATTCTGTTCTACTAATATCAGTTTTTTTAATTTTATTTTTGAAGACTTCTAAATACTTGCTATGGTGGTTAGGGTGGTATTATTCACTTGGAGGCTATAAATGATGTCTTCTGGTCTTCTTGTGTAAAACTGTATCTCAGCCAAGAATCATAAGGATGTGTAAGTAAAAAGGGAGAAAGCTGCACTGGAACTATATAAAGACCTATTGGAAAATTACATTGTTAAAATAACAAAAATACAGGACTAAATTCAGTTCTAGCAGCATGTACATATCTCTACTGATATCAATGAAATCAAGGCCATTAACACCAGCAGAACATGTGATCCATAACTATAAGTTCTGGTCACACCAGAAGAGTTCCAGAAAGAAAATGTCTTACTTGGTAAAAGAATACGTGGTGTTTGATTGCACTTCCATATTCAAAACATGAGATTGTCATATCCATGATATGTAAGTTTGCAAGGCATCCACAGAGTATTCAAATATATAATTCACAAAAATGAACATTATACAACAAACAGGTACTCAATACTACTCAAAAACAACCCAACAGAGTAATTTACAAAGATTGCATTTCTTTGTCACTGTCTTGACCTTTAAAGTAAAGCCTAATTCCAATTAGTTCAGTTATAAAGTCCATAAGTCTTGTAGGTACTGCAGTGTGCAACACATTATCATTTTACAATGTTCTCCCTGATTTGCAGCACAAAACATGCACTCCTTGTGGGAATTTGTTGGCAGGCATTTAGGGCAGCTGGAAGTGATCATGAAGTGCAATTACTGTCTGTGCATATCCACATATGGAAAACAGTTCTTTGCAGATTTTAAAATAGCCCTAATGAAGAATGGAACCTTGTACTTGAATAGATGGAAAAGGTGAAGGGGTCTTAACGCCAAATTTGTTAGAGAGCTAGACTGAAAAGAACACACTGTACAGAAATAGAAAATAATTAATGGAAAAATAATTATTGTCAGAAATGTTTGTAATCATTCTTCATGGAGAGCGAAATATCATTCTTGGGCAGTGGAAAAGGGAAGTTGTCCATTAAATAAAATATGTAACATTTGCCATTAAAGATTTAACAGTGATAATACTGGATGAGTGAAGTATGTTAGGTGATACTATCTTTAACATGTAATCTCAAGGAGTCTCGTGGCCAGGGAAACATCAGCAGGTGTGAGGCATGCTAAGAGGTTTACTGAAAAAAGTCTAGAAGCAAAATGGAGGCAATCCAAGAAATACCAGAGTTATTGTTAAGAGGTTGCAACAACGGGTTCCTTGTGATGGGAGCTGCTACATGATGTGCTGGGTCCAGCCCTTTCATTGTCTCAGAGCGTCTCCTCTGTGTACGGTTCAATAAACTTCACAGTATTTATTACAATGTCTCTGTGATCTTGGCCAGACTGACCACATTTCTAGTCACTTTATGATGACGAAGTGCTGAGGATAGTCACTTCATAACTTGCTGCAGGTATCTGTAAATTAACAAGCACAAGAACCCTTTTCTGGAAATGTCCCCATATTTTAGTTCCCCGTTCAGCTGTGCTGGGCTCAACTCTTCTCACAGTATTGATGTCCCTCAACTTCAGCTCAATGCAGTGGATGCTGGTGCTCCTCAGCACCTCCAAAAATCAGGCAAATTAAACATAAAGTGTGCACAGCAGAACACAAAGTTATTAAGATACACATTTCCCACATCTGAATGTATTCCAAAATGTCTTTTAAAATTGGTTTGATTTTTATTCTTAGTTTATGGAACTACCTAAAGCTTTCTCTTTTGTTCCTCCGTAGAACAAGCAATGCTTTTTTCTCCTTTATGTGATCGATACTCAGATTTTAATAAAGCCACAGCTCTGACCGCTCACTGCCCTTACAGATCTCAGAGCAGCGCGCTCCTCCACAGTTTCTCATGCAGAGCATCATCCCGCCAGCTGAAGTCTGCAGTTTAGACACTGATGCTGCTAAACAGCTTCTGCCTTCTGCCCTGCAGGTAGGCGCACCATTTTTTCTGAGCCTAATATGCTGGATGTGCAATTTGAAAAATTTATTTTGACTCCTTCCTGTTGAAGCAATCTTTAATGAACACACGTGTGCTCTTCAGGCTCCCCCCTTTTTTCTCAGAAGACTTGCCTAAATCACTGAATTTCACTCATTTCAACAGAAGCTGGATCATGTCCTGTGTGAGCATTTCTGTACTTAGAATATTCATTACTTTTAACAGAACTAAGCTAAATTATACAAGTAGTTAACCCAAATATAAACAGACCACTATGAATATAAAAGATCATCATGACAAAGATTTTGCAACCATACTAAGAGATTTCCTTTTTTTCCCTGAGGGAGGAAAACTAAAGCAACAAAAGCTTTGGAGAGGGGTGGCAAAAAAATGAAAGCTAGCAAAGCCAGAACAGCTCATGTGGGAATAGTGAAGTTCTGTTGTCTTGAACCTTTCTTGGTACTCGCACAGAAGCAGGCCGGCTGGGTTACCATGCAGGATGCTTGTTAGCTACATTACAAGCCCACACCATGACCAACACACTGCCCAGAGCAAGGACTGACCCCAGATTTCCTCACCGGCTGCAACCTCCACCTAGCTTTTCTGTGGAGTGGGGCAAAAAGGAAAAACATAAGCTGTTTCTCTGATGGGCTGGGACTTCATTCATCACATTGAGCCTACCAGGTCAGCTCACCTCGGTGCTCCTGAGGCATGGGCAGGATCTTGCCTGTAAAGCAGAGCGCTCTTTGGCAGCACTGGGCAGCGGGTGTTTCTGCCAGAGCAGTTGTCCAACATACTCGTTGTGCAGCCATTTTTCAGCAGAACAAAGTCAACACTAACGAAAAGCTAGGCCACTCTAATGATGTTTCGTTATGAGTAAACACTGGTCTCAGCACAGCTGCATTAAGTGAGTTTTTCATTCGTTAGTTGAGAAAGAACAACTGGGAGCATCTGTCCCTACATTAACGTCACAATAAGCATGAGGTTTCACCAGGTAATTTCTGCAGCAAGCCAGTAATTTCTAGCAGAAGCTGGAGGATCTCAGGCAGTGCTTTGAGGGCTTTGCTTGCAATGCTCCTGAAGCCGTCTGTTGACCTGGGAGCCTCTGCCATGAAATGACCCAGCCAGCTTACCTGGGCGTTGCATGCTTAGGGCACTCTCACAGAATCACAGAATGCTCGGCATTGGAAGGGACCTCTGGGGACCATTTAGTCCAACCCTCCCGCCAAAGCAGGGTCACCCAGAGCAGGCTGCACAGGAACTTGTACACGCGGATCTTGAATATCTCCAGAGAAGGAGACTCCACCACCTCCCTGGGCAGCCTGTGCCAGGGCTCAGTCACCCTCAGAGGGAAGAAGTTCTTCCTCATGTTCAGATGGACATGATTTTTAGGGTGAGTGCAATTTTTCCCTTGATGCTAATTGGAGCTAGATTGAATGTTAAGTGTAAGCCAAGAGTATAAGTCCAAGCTCCCTGAATCTGCTAGAGAACTAATGGTATTAATCAAGATTCCTGTAGATGCTGGAGGACTGTGACTAGCCCCAGGCTTATATCAGCCACGAGGTGAAACCTCTGTCTTGTTTTGGTGGTAGTGTTTCTTACTGGCCTTAATGGGGATGGGCTTGTATTCTTGTCTCCTACGTTGCAGTTGAAAGAGCAAGAGAAGTAAAGAGATATGATGGGAATAGTCATTTGGCATCCAACGCTGTAGAGAGCGTCTCCTGCTGGCTCTGTGAGATTGCTGCTAGGGGGTATTTTCAGGAGACCATTGGGAAGCCTCAAGGTGCAGAGGGTGCAGCAGTGCTGTGGGAGCTCCCCAATAGCACTGTGGGAAACCTGGGAGACCTGGGTTGTGTTTAACATCTGTTAATGTAAGTGGGTTACAGATTTACATGAGCAAAATTGACTGTGGTTCTGCGTCCTTTCAATCACCTCTCCCTAAAACTGGAAAGCTAAAAGGAGGTAGAGAAAACACATGGTAGAAGCATGAACTTAATAGTCGGGGAAGCAGAAACGCTAAACAGAGAAAGATGGAAATAAAATGGGGAAACGAGGAAATCTTTTGCTGGCATTTGAGTGTGGAGGATGCTTGATGATGAGATGAAAAGTTTTGGCACAGAGGTTTACTTACCTGGAGGTGCATCTATATTATCTTTAACTTTTAGTTTAAAGAATGAGAGAAGGAACAGATCTGAAAAGTGACTCCAACTCCATGGAAAAGGGTATAATTAAGCGTAAGCAGAAAAGAAAACACTAGAAATATAAAACAGCTAAACAAAGTAGCCTTTCTGCCTTTAATAGACAGTGAGAGTGCTGTCCTGTCTGGAGGAGAGTATTTGTTGTGGTTTCTGGTTTTTTTCTGTTCAATATAGAGAAATTTGAGGACAACTGTGATTGCAGTCATTAATTCTGGAGATTTCAACTATTTTATGATCATGGCAGCAACTGAACTTGGCATGTGAGGACTCCTGATTGTTCAGGGTTTTGGACTGAAGAGGAGGTCAGCGTGGTAATTGAAAAAGTAGGCTTTCAACACTTCTTATGTGAATGTACGCCAATACATACAATATATGATGTGTATTCATGTGTACGTGAAAGAGAAGGTCTAGAGGAATAGGTAGTATCTTTTGTTAGACCAACTAACATGGTTGCAAAATGCAAGGAATTTTTTGTGATGCACAAGTCTGCCTTCTGCTTTGGAAAAAGCAGCAGCCTTCTGGCTATTTTGCTTGGTAGGTAAATGCAGCTTTGCTTTAATTTACTTACTCAAGCTTTTACTTAAATTTCTCTTGCTTTGTTAAATTACTCACATGGGTAAAGATATTCTGGATTACATAGTAATGCCAAGCTTGTATAATAATTATTGCTGGATTCTGTGGATGCATTTCAGTTGGGTAATTTGCTCATGGCCTCCTTTATTTCTAGGAAAATGGCATGCCTTGCCCTTCATAATTTCTTTGCTTTTACTGACCAGACTGTTCCCCCAGAGGGCATGTGGGATGTGGCAGAGTATTGAAAATACTGGGATGGAGAAGTAGAGAAGGAGGGCTGTGTGTGAATTGCACCTTATTTATGTTTATGCTAGATTTGTATGGCAAAAATGGTGTGTTTCTGGCAGTGATACTTTGTAGGGAATGTAATACGTGACTCTGGGTGAGAAAGTTGTTACCTTGACGTGATTTTTTTTAAAGTTAAAGAAGTACTTTCAGTCTTATTCTGAGCGCCCTTTAGGAATATGGTATGATATATTATGAGCCATTTTAAAATCAAACTGTGAGTGCTTGTCTTCAGGTCTTGTGTGGAGTCTCACCTAATGCTCATCTACGAGTCCAATGATTTGATTGCCTTCATTTCAAGGATATTTTCTTTCCTGCTTGGTAACAGATAAGTGAGATTTATTTTAAAGCTCCTATTTGGTTTATTTTGATTACTATTTTTGGTCTTAAGTAAACACTCGGCAGAGCTTCTGTTTTTACTCTTCTCGATATGAGTAGATTGAATAACAAACCCGAACTTAAAGGTGAGGGTCTGAAAAAAGACACCCCTGAAAGATGCTTGGCAGAGCCGTGGTGTGACTGGTTTCCAGCGCACCGAGGGGTGCTGCGGGGCGGGGAGCTGCCAGGCCCTGCCTGCAGAGCCCTGCCTGCAGAGCTGCCAGGCTGCGCAGCCGGGCATCCCTGGCTGCAGCGGAGCTGCTGCTCCAGGGACCCGGGGGGAGAAGGCAATTGGCAGAAAGATACCGCTTTGGTGAAAGGGCTGCTAGCGAGCAGAGTTTGTGGGGAGCTCTGACAGTTCACCCAAACACCAAATGCATATTTTCATAAAGAGCTTTCTCGGCTATGATTTTTCCTCCTTGCTAGAGGGTCTGTATTCAAAATGTGGCTCCAAAGAAAATGCATAGAAAAATGAGCTTTTAATTTGTCACCTGCTGCTGAACCACCCTGTCCTCCTTGAGATGCCAAGTTGTAAATGAGGTTTTTGTATCCCCCCAGACGGCCATCCAAGAAATGTTCTGTGTGTCGTAGCTGTCAGTGGCCCAGCTGAAGACATCAGACCGGTGGCTTAAAACCTGCTGCTGTCTGACCGGCCCAAGCAAAGCCAACGCAGGGCAAAACCTGAGCAAACAAAAAGGCAGTTAGAGAAACTGTTGTCTCCAAGGGCTTGGGAGGTCCTGGCTGCCTCCAGACCAGGGGCTGCTCAAAGCTTTCTGTCCAGTGATGTTGAGGAAAAAGGAAGCAAAATTGTTTCTTTGTGCTATTACTCAGAGTGCCGTTGGAAAACTCCCTTTAAATTAATCTCTAAAAAAATGCAATATTGGTTCTGCAGACTTCATTTGGAGAATGGTGTCGTCTGGCTGTGCATCCTACGGCCTCTTCCACCGTGTGTATTTGTCTGAGCACCGGGGATGATGGGTATCCCAGCTGACACATGCAGCTTGTCTCCTAGCAAACCTCAAACTACCTAATGAAAGTTTATCTTGAGGTGGAAATCAAGAACTTTAATTTTTAATTTATGGACAGATGATGATGGGTTGAAGGAAAACTAGCCCCACTGTGGGACCGCAGGGAAACTGTCTGTTCCCAGTGCCCTTCCAGCCAGGAGAGCAGCTGCTGCTGTTGGAGCTGCCCCAGCCAGGTAGAGAGTCACCCTTCACCATGGTATTTGAGTACTTGAATCAATTAGGCAGCTGAAAATTAATAATAGTAGGAAATAATCCTACATTACATGAGAGTATTATTGTATGTAGCTAACCTTGTGACACTATTTTCTCTGCCTTCCTTTTCTCCTGTTTTCTTCCTAGTATCTGTAGCCTGTGAAATTGTCGGTGGAGTCACTTCAGCAGCCTTGCTTCCCTTCCCACAGCATCTTTCCTACCTTGGAGCTTGGGAAGCTGGAGAGTGTTTTGGTTTGAGGGAATACCTACAGGCAGGTTTTCCTCCCAAGGTGGAAGACTCTTTACTGGTTTTTCCTACCTTGAATCTTTGCTGATTTGGTTCCTTGCCAGTTATGAAGAATATAACCCCAACCCTGGAGCGTGTTGGCAGAGCTCCCCGGGTCAGTCGTGCCTGTAGGGAGGGCAGCAGGCAGGGGAGGAAGGGGCAGGACACAGCATGCCTGTGGGGCAGTGTGCCTGGAGCCCGGCCTCGGCCACTGCTCGGCTCGTGGTGGGACCTGGTGAGGCGACGGCAAGGCAGACATGCGGTGGAATTGTCCTACTGCTTTGGGAAGCTGAAGGCGGTTGGTGCTCTTGTTAGAGGGTATTTATCTGCTCTTCTGTCTTTCTTACTGTCTGCTGCTGGCTTGACTCTATTTTCTTTTATTGGCATATTTTCTTTATTGGCATATCCTAACAGGTTTGTTTTCTTCTGATGGTTTTCTAATTCTACGTTGCCGTGTTGGAAAAACACCCACCAGCCCCTGGCTTAAATGCAGTCTGCAGATCGGCATATGTTAAATGCCAGTTCTCTAGAAGGGAGCGTTGGGATGAATCCTGGTCGGTTTGGGGCTGCTGTTACCTTGTGCTCAGCCTATGAAACTCTGTTTTTTGCCTCCTGTCTGCCTGGCACAGTCCTGTGGCTGTGCCCACAGCTGCACCAGATGAGGGCTGATCTGATGGGTTTTGCTCTCCCTCTGTTTCTGGCTCCTTGTCCTGCTGCCTACTTAGCAAAGGACTCTCAGGAACTGATTTTACCCACCAACCCATCAGAAAAGTAACCCTATAGCTCTCTGCTGGCTGCGGACAGGTCTGGTGTGTGTCAGTGTAGGGTGAGCAGGGCAGGGCAATCTTCCACAGCAGTGTTCAAGTCAAACCTTTCTGAAGAGATCTTCTGCTGGGGAGGCTGGACTGTGGCCGCTTGCGTGGGATGTGGGTGTGCATCCACATCTGCAGTGGGCTGATGGGCAGGTCGCAAAACCCCTGCAGATGTTTCCAGAAAATGACTGTTGTTGAAGCAAATGCTCGAAACTGGTGAAGCGAAGGGTGTCAACCACATGGGCATAGTGTGAAGAGGTTCCCTGAAAGTGATGCAGAGTAGACTTAAGTTGCACAACTGATTGCTGCTCGCCGCCCTCTCCTGTTCCTGCAAGAATCGGGTGTCCCAGCAGAGATGTGAGCTGTGGAACACGCCATGGTGTCCCACTGAGGCAGCTGGGGATGGCTCCTCATCCTGCTCTGGATGGGGGGGGATCCCAGCTGAGCAGGCAGCTGTGCTTCAAAAGCAATGCAACGCAGAGAGAGCGAGGGCCCGTGTTGTGGGGAAGAGGGAGAACGCCCAGAGATCAGAATTTGGCTGGTGTCTTTCACTGCTCCTGCGCTGGTGGAAGTTGCTGGCAGCAGCCTTGCATGAGGCAGCATTGCTGGAGAACAATTTTCTTCTCTATTCTAACTTAGTGGAAAGAATGCCACAAAGAAATTAGATTATGTATTTAAAGGAAAAAGGCAATTTGTTGTTCTGCATTTAGCTTGCACCGTAGACTGTGTCACCATGGGATGCAGGTCACCACGTGGGTGCTCTGGCTAACCCCGGCACTTGAACACCAGCCGGTCCTTTGGCAGACGCTGGTCTGTCTCCTGCACTTGAATGAGAGGAGATACGATGGAAGATCCCAGCCCTTTTTGCTACTTTATACAGACTGTTTTCCTACAGGTGAATTCTGACTCTGGTTGATTCAAATACTGCTGTGTCCCATAACCTCACGTATAGGCTGGCTCATGTTTCTGGAGCTGTAACGTGGCAATGACTGCAAAGGACAAAGCCTCTGCTACCCAAAACACGCAGTGTCCTTGGGCCCACCCAGCTGGTGGCCAGCCTGGTCCTTAGTGTTGTGGCACTGGCTTGTGCTTGTTTGCGTTTTTATTTAGATTATTTCTGATGTGGCAAATTTTGATGGCTTTCTGTGTTAGGAAGGGCTATCTTTTTTTTATTTTTTTGGCTTATTTTTAGTCATAAGAAGTAAAAGAATTGGCTGTTTGCCAAGAAGAAAAAAAACAACAAACAAAACCCTTGAAGCAACCACAATATTGCACCTTTCCTTGCTATTTTTAAAAAAATTTCCTTGTGTTACTACTGATGTGGGGTTTTTTAGGAGTTTGGGCTTCAATGTTAAACCAATAGCACATCAAAAAATAAAATAGGGTGGTTTCTTGTGTGTTTGTCTGTTTATTATTAATCTTGTTCAGATTTGGGAAAACACTGTGGCGTGTAAATATGAAGAAATGTTGTCTCGTATAAAGGAGTAAAAGAAAGATCTTTAAATAACTGAGCATGCTTGTGCAGTAGCGTTTGTTGGGCTGCAGTCTGGGCTCTCGAACAACCTCACTTAAAAAAAAAAAGCTTTAAATTTTATAAATATTTCTGTCTCTCTTTCTCTCTCTTTTGCAATACCTAACATACATTGTCTGTTCTGCTGTTAACTCCCTGATGCAGAATTCCTATGTTTGGGCTAATAGAAAATTTGGAGGATTCTTCATTATCTGAACCTCTTGAGAAATACCAAATATGTTCCAGTAATTGTGGTGTAGTACAACAGGGAGTCACACTGGCAGTTTGTTGGAAAGGGTTTTTCCTGTAGTTATGAAAACCATACAACTATTAAAATCCCCAAAACTGAAACCATTGGGATTACTCATATACTTACAGTTAAGCGCATGCCTAAAGGTAGATATATTCAGCACGCCGTTTTTGACTTGCGTTTGATTCCTAGCTTGAGAATATCAGAAAAAGAATATTCCTCGATCACTTCAGTCTTGTGCAGCCTTTTTATCCTGTGCTTACACGGCTGTGGCACTCTGGATTGTGGCTCGCAACAGAAGCACCTAGGTTTGCTATAAAGCAAATTATGGATAATAAAGAATAAGAAGTTTGCAGAACAGTAAGATACTCCAGGCTGTTAGAAGAGACTCAGATTTCTCCCCTCCCGCTTTCTCTTCTGCCTCTTCCACAGCTCCTCCATGAATGTGCATGAGTCACTTTTTTTTTTTTTTTTTTTTTTTTCCCCTCTCTCTCAGTATTTTCCATCTTGGTTGTATGCAGAGAGGGTGTAACATTTGTCCCTTGAAGAGTAGAGTGAATTTATTAAATACTGTGAGATGCTGGATAGGTAAAAGTGAAATGGAACACCAATATTATAGTTCAGGTCATAATGTTTAGGTTTGCTTTGTGGCTGTTTCATCTTCCCTATTCTAAAAGATGTTTTATAGAATAGAATTAACAGAAAAAACTAGAAAGTGATGCTTGCTTTATTGCTGCTGTATAGGAGCTTTTGTCCTGTGTGTCCTTTGCCAGGCAGTCTTTTATTGAGAAGGCACTGGTTACCTTGCTCTTCCGTCCGCAAGGTAGCAATAGTAACAGCTCTCTGTATTTCTTAGTTTCTCTCTTAAGTATTTAATCAACAGAAATTTTTATTTTGTGTGTGACTTTCTCTTGAAAAACACTGCCATGTGCCTAGAAGTATATTGATATATCATCCTAAGGAGTTAGTGCACCTATTCTTCTTACGAAACAAAATGCATTTTGTGTCTATGAAACTGTCTAAACAATTTACTTTGAGCCAGAATTCAGAAATCTGCAGGTTGTGGAGTATAACTAATACAAAAATGTTTTTGTTGCTCTTCTTTAAAGAAAATCCATTTGCACAAGTATCAGTATGTGGGGGAATTTAATTTTGAAAAGAGCCTCAGCCACTTTGTAGAAAAATATAATGCAGTACATAAACTCATTTTAGACACTACGTATTCTACCGTGTCCCATTAGTTGATGTTTACATGCGCTTTGAAAATGTAAAGCGCTATATAAGTGCTTATTATTACTATGTTATTATTATTCTCCCTCTTGAAAAAAGACCCTCTAGGGAGAGAGAGACTTGCTTTGCATTTCATCTGTAGTGCAGATCCCACAAGAAATATACCCGTTTGTTTTGGGTTTTACATTCTTCCCTCCCCACTTCCACCCTTCTGGAAAAAAAAAAATAAGTGTTGTGTTTTAGAGATTACAGAGCTCAGTTTATGCTTGGTAACTACACCAATGAGAACATAATTTGAAGGCATATAAAAATCTTAAAACAGCTTTTTATTCCAATCTGTGTAATAAAATGAATCGCTGCCCTGGTCTTGGCCCCTGTGGTCTGCGGGTGCTGCAAGGCCCCTTGCCCAGCCTGGGCACTGAGGGCTAAGCAGGAGCTGGTGGTGATGCCCTTTGCTGGGCTCCTGCTTGGCCCCTCTGCCAATGCGGGCCCAAGGACAAAAACCGCTGAGTGAAAGGAGTACAGGGATAGAGCCAGCAAAGCCTTAGCAGAATTTCTTCTTATGGAGAGAAAGCACTACAAGTTTTTTCTGCAGTATCAGAAGTATTGTTTTTCCATGTAAAGAAAAATTTGTCAATCCCTCATCTCCTTTACTCTCTTTCAACAGCAGCCTGTATCACTGCAGGAGAACAAGATTTCAGCTTAAGTTATTTTAACCCCCTTTATCCCTTGAATCCTTATCGTGAGAAGGACTTTTAGTGGGCAGTGTTACCCATTTACATCCTTAAATTTGAGAGTGATTCCCTGTGCCTCTGCATTTTATACTGTGCCCTACCATGGTTGAGGCTGTAATCATGGCTGATGAAATTTGGAGTTAGTTTTGCCCAGGTACCCCCAGACTTGCGTTGTCATAAGCTAGGGAAGCAGTAACCATAACCCTGCTTGAGTACCGTGAGGGACATTTCATTTCTCTTCTAGTTTTGCCTTGTGTTGTGCTTCTCTCTGGTCCCTGCCCGGCCCTGTGCTGGGCTCCCCACGATGCAGCTGTTCCACTTCCAGCATTCCCTGCCCATTGCTGCTGGCGGCTGTGTTTTGGGAAAAGGTATGGAGGAAAGTGGAAGAGACCTCAGAAAATGTGCAGGATGGGAGAACCTGAAGATGATGTTCATTATGGAGCATAACCTGACTTAGATTTGTCACTGGATTTGGCCCTTGGTTATGTCACCGCACACGGCCACTAAATAGTGAGGTCACATGCAGCATTTCAGCCTGCTTTCCACCAGAAGTGGGGTTTTTTGCAGCCATCTTTGTCCATGTGTGTGCATGCGCCCTTTGGTGGTGACTCAGTCTGAGCTGGTGTCCCCCAGCCATGGCAGGGGGAGGTGGTTGCTGATAGCTGTGGTCCCAAACCTCTACAAACGACCGCAGGATGAAAGAAGGGGGAAACCCTGGGAAATCTGCTGGACAGGCTTCAGCAAATGCCAAGCAGCCCGTGTAGGTGAGCGCTTGCAGTACTGGCGTGACTATGGGAGTGGCTGCAGCACGTGGCAATGGGGATGTGGTGACAGGCTGGGCCAGTCCTGGTTGCATTCAGAGCTCCCTCTCCTCTGCTTGTTTCAAGTGATGAATAGTTCAGCTGTGTGACTGACCACATTTCCAGGCATTGTCTAAATCAAAGCTGAAGTGTAAATGTGGTCAGATAACTTAAACCCGTGTGTTATGTTATTATTTTATCAAGGGTTCATCAGCCTTGTCAGTGCAGGTCGGATGCTTTAGTTGCAGAGATGAAAGCACCAGGCTGCAGGGAGGTGCAGGGCAGAGGTGGGGCTGGCGTTGGCCAGGGAGAGCAAGGGAAGCGCTTTGCCCCTTAGGCTGCATCCCTACCAAGGCTGCCAGCCCTGAAATTACAGCCCAGGGAATTGGCCGTGGGCAAGCTTTGCTGTGCCCAGGGACTCGTCAGTGTTGGGAAGGTAGTGGGATGAGTTGGCACAGCCTGGCATCCCTCCCTGCTTCATTCCTTTCTAAATAGCTATTAATTTTGGGATGGAAAAGTGTAAATTTTTGTAGACTGGAAGCTTAAATTCAGAATGAAAACCAGTTCGCTTGGGCACCCTGGGTTGCTTGACTGATTGCGGATGAATGCCTAGAGACTGAGCCTGGGGCAGCAGTAGGCGTGCATACTTGATATAGTTAAAAAGCACCAAAAAATTACACAACTTTTCTTGCCTCTTTCTGTCTAAGCCTGCAAAGTTTGTACAAACCTTGTCAGTGAGAGCAGACTTGTTACTGCAACCTGGCTCCAGGCAATGCCCAGCACAACCCCTGGGTGATGGAGGGCACTTCCCATACCGTGCAGAGACCCAGTGTAACTGGGAGAACTCCAGAGAGATCAGATTTACCTGATGTGCCTTAGCAAAGGTAGTGGGACACAATGGGAGTGAAAGTCATCAGACCTGCATGCTCATCAGGCTGCCTTGTCAGTGCTCCTCCCTTCCCCTTGGGGTGTCATTTTCTACTTGTGTTTTAATGACAAACATGCCAAAACAGAAATGAAGGTGGGAGTCATTGCCCTCACTCTGGTATAAATCATGGGGTACGGTAGCAGAGCTCAGTCTCGGCGCAGCCGTGTGGGATGGAGTGGATGTCACCGGTTCCTCAGTGTCCCCAATCTCTCTAGAGGACAGAGGATTTCCCAGCACCTCTGTGTGCACACCAAGTAAACCCCAAACACACGCAGGCACAAAGATGCTCCAAAAACACAACCAGTTTGCAGAGAGGTGAAGGAGAGCAAGTAAATGCCCTGCAGGAAATAAAGCACAGCTGCCCATTTCGGCCACCGAGCCCTGGCCGTGGTCAGCCACACGCAGGCGTGGGCCGTTGGGCAGCGGGCTGGCTCCCGGGCTGGCCCCGCAGCAGGGACAGCCCGGGGCCGGGCAGATGGCTCCCTCCCGGCCGCGGGGCCCCCTCTTCTGGGAGCGAGCCCCGCTGAGACTGCAACAACAGCATCCCGGGAGCCGGGCAGATGGTCTGCTGGCGGCCTGCGGGATAATTGCATCAGCTGGTTACTTCTGCAGCCAGCGGAGCCTCCTATTTGTACCGCTCTGAAATGATCATGGCTTTTTTTCTCCCTTCTTTTTTTTTCTCCTTCCCTGCCTTGTTTGAATTTATGTATTTTTTGTGAGATGTGGGGTGAGGCCAGGGGGCGGCCATCTGCCGGAGGGGGTTGGTGGTAGGGTTGGAGGAGCCTCTGGCAGCCCTGCGCAGACAGACAGACACCTGAACGGGTGAGGGGACTGCAGCAGCTCCTGCATCGCCTGTCGCTCCGGGCTCGAGTGATCTTGCAAAGAGAAGAGCTGGATCGGTACAACGCTTTCCAGCCTCAGTGGTGCACTGCAGTCTCAGTCCGTGTGTTGCACGCCGGCCAGACTTTACCTAAATTGCTTCACATACCTGAGCGGCTGCTCCCGTGAGGGTGCCAGCCCAGGGTCTGAATAATGCAGCAAACCCCCTCAGGTCCCGTCCCTCTGCCTTCCCCTTGCTGGGTCTGCACCTCAGTGCCAGGGCTGCGGTAGGGCTGCCGAGATGTCTGCGGGCAGTTGCTGGGGCTGCTGTGCAGCCCTGCTCGCCTGCCGCCCTGCCTGCACTCCTCCTTTGGGCTCTTGCTGCATAGACAAAAGATCTGCTGCTTCCAGTTCAGCTCTCTTCTATTTACGGGGATTGCTGACAGGTGTGGGCTCTGCTGGCATTCTAAGCTGCAAAATATTTATGGAGGGTAGGCAGAGGTCCCCTGGAGATGACTGGTGTCCCCCCGGTTGGTTCCTGAGTGCCTCAGTGCTCCTGTGCATCTTGCTCTGGGCTCAACAGGGAAGGGCCTGGGAGCAATGAAGTGGCACCTGCTGTTTGCTCGGGTTTATTCGCTCTTTCTTTAGCTCTCAGCACGGCACAGGTAGTTGCAGAAGAGCTGATCTCAAGTTGCTGCTGACCTGGAGGTCCCGTAATCCCTAATAGTAGTAGGATTAGTCTTCCTGTCCTTTCTCTCTTTATTCTTTTTTTTCCCTTTTTCAATACTTTACACCCCAGCTGACATGCAGTCTGCCTCCTGCCTCAACCCTTGCCTGGTTACTCCAGCTCTCAAGAAAAACTTGTCCTCCTTTTGGGAGAAGCTTGTCAACCTGGCCCTCCCCTTCGTGCCATCCTCCCTGTCCCTTCACCCCTTTCTGTACACGAGATTGAATTTGCTGCTGTGAGCCTGTTTCTGCCCCCCCTGCTCTCATTAGGCAGACGAGATCTCTCGCCTCGCTTTCTGGGTACGTGACCCTTTTCTCTATGGTAATTTTAAGGCTTTGGTTTGTACCTGTCTATCGGACTTTTCCACTGGCATGAATTCTGCAGAACTTCCCGAGTTCAGCTGGCTGCGGTGTGATGCTGGTAGTCCTGAGCTTCCCATTACAGTTTCCAAGAGGGATGGGACGTACGGATGCACGAAGGGTTCTTAAAGCACTGGATGAAATACATCTTTATAATCGAAGAGGGACTGCCCAAACTCTGCACAGCTTTAGTCACTGCAGCACTGTGGTGGATTCGGTTAGCGATGCGATGATACCGATATGAAAATGTTATGTTGCCCAATTCTATGGAAGTCTCTTTATCTGCCATAAGCTCCAAATACGCAGCTGCTGGTGTTTAACTGAAACTTTGCAAATCTCCTACCGGGCTCTTCAGGATCAGTTCTTGTGTAGCCTTATTTTTTCTTTAGAAATAGTAGGTGTGCGTAATTATATGTATTTTTGAAAGCTCTAACTATGCCTCATTTAAACTTCTGCAAACATTTTTGTGAGGCCAATTAAATGCCTACAGAAGAAAACGATCGAAAAATGAAACGGGGAAATGTGCATTTACCCAGATGGAGCTCGCAAGCCAAGCAAAATGTTACGTTAGCCCAACAAATGGGTTATTCAAGCAAAGTTCTACCAAGACAAACATAGGAGAGTCAAGGGTAAGTGAGTTTTGAAGCAATACGGGATGTGACCTTCTCAAGTTCGGTTATCAAGATTGCAGAGGTTGAGAAGATGTGGCTGATTTAAGGTCTGCAAGAAAATGACATTGGAAAGACCTGGAAAAAAGCAGTCTGAGGTAAATTTTTTAAGTACTCTCCCCAGAATTTAAACTGGGGTCTGAACCTCTGCACCACTGGTTTCTTTTATTTGCATGTATTTACTTGAGTATTGTAAAAGAAGCTGGTAACAATGAAGTCGGTGTAATTCGGTGAGAAGGAGGGATGTGTTATCGTGCTCATGTTGAAGATAACACACCCTTTGGAAGGTGCAGGGCAGGGTATTTTCTCCTTGGGTCACCCTGTCCAGCTTTGGGAAGAAGCCTGCCCTGCAGGCACCAGTGGCTCCTGCCCATGCCTGCTCTTGGGGTGCTGGGGTCGGGGCTGCCCAGGGGCCTCATGCCAGTGGGGCCAGGGTGCGGCACAGTGTGGTGTCCGGCTCTGGGGGCATGGCAGCGCCGAGCGGGACGCAGCTGGGCGCCAGGACGTCGTGGCAGCACAGGGGGGTTTGGAGAGGAACAGCACAAATGCAGTCACAGGCTGAACGCCTTAACTGTGTTTCAGGGAACCGATTCTGCTGCACTGAACTTAATTCCCGTGTAATTTCCATCAAAGTTAAAAGCAAAATTTGTAAGTAACTGGATTGGGCCCAGTGTGCTTGCAGTCTTTGCTGCTGATGATCACAAGCAATACTCTGTTTATAATTTGAGAAGGATTTTTTTTTTTTTTAAGTAGTTTAAAAGAAGAGGAAACTGTCACATCCTGAGTGACATCCTGTGTGCTATGGCAGCATTCTTGCTGCTCAGGGATCAAAATTTCAGATGAGGGAATAAAATCCAATCCGTGTAAAAATGTATTTGCTTTGTGAAAATCTTGTAATATTGCAGAAGCTATTTTCTGATGGTAAAATGCAAATCTAAAATCTATATCCAAGCGAACAAAAAGATTAATTAAAATTAGTTGTCTAGAGGTAATATAGAGGAGAGAGTTATTGATTTGATTTTAGTCAATTCATTTTAATATGCAAGATTACATTTTTAATACTTGAAATTATCGGTGTTTCACAGTGCAGTTAATTATATCTCAAATTGTATTTTGTTCAAGACAGCTAATTTGGTATCCAATGCCGCCCGACTGCTGACATGCTTTCTGCCATTTCAAGTGCCCCCAACTCACAGCGAGCTTGCAACTGCCTGGGCTTTCCAGCCCTGCCAAGTACCTTTGGGTGCTGCTACTTCTGATTTAGGTTTATTTGGTTTTGTGTTGTTCCCAGGGGTGTGGGCAAGTGCCTGCCCTGCGTAACTCTGCTGCTGCCTGTCCCGGACCAGGGGGTTTGATGCACCACGGCACAACCCTGAACATCTCCTAAGCAAATGTTCTGCCCAGGAGCAGGGTGATTTTTTTGGCACCCAGCTGCTGCGCCCAGCTTCCTCAGCTTGGGGAGACCTGACCACTGGATCCCAAAGTGGCTGGAGGGGTGAAAGTCAACAATTTGCTCCCCTACCTGCCTGCGAGGGTGCGGGGGCTGGCAGGGTGGGTGGTAGTGGCATGCGGTGCCTTCTGTCTTTGTACACCACAAGGGGAAAATCTGCCCAGCATCCCTGTTCTGCTCATTCTTGCATGGCGTGAGCGGCCAAACAAATGGGAGTTTTGGTATCTTGGCAAAATGCTACGTGACCTACAAAACATGCCCTCCCTGCATGCCGAGCTCTTCCCCAGAACCAGGGAGAGGCGTTCAGCCCAGACTGTGCCTGTGCAGTGTTGTTGCTGGGTGTAGAGCAAGGAGGACCCTGTCACCCCGCAGCAGTCCCCACTGTCCCTGGGGCCTCGGCCACCTGCAGCACCCCTGCACACAGGGCTCAGCCGTGCTGGAGGCTCAGGGAGGGAGGGGCTGCCTTCCCTAGCACGGGTGAGCACATGAAACCAAAGGTGTTGATTTAAACAACACTGACTTAAAAAGAGCAAGTTTTAATAAATGTAGCATGTTTTACTAACTCCGTAGTTGCGCTCAGTACTGCTGGAGCCCAGTGTGCTGGCTTTGGCTGTGACACTTGCCTGTGACCAAGGGCCTACAAGTGGCCTTCAGCATCTTTGGGTGAACCCAGCCTGAGCATGGAGAGGAACCATCTAAAATTTATTCAGCTCTGCCCGCAGTATCGAGGGGTGGTTTAGTCCCATCTTTAGTATTTGGAAGTCAAACTTAATGAAGATACATAAGATGTGTTGACTCCTCTCCTTAGCTAATTTATCAGCTTTTAAACCTGAATATATCTGTTAAGGTATATATTTGTATTGCTACTGGAAAGCTGGCAGCATAGTTAAATTTTCTGTTTTATACTCGACATTAAACTGCTGTATGCCTTAAAACACCCAGAGAACACAAACCAGTCTTTTAGAAATATGCTTAAGAACACTCTTATTGAGATAACAAAAGCACTAAAAGGGAAGAGGAAGATGCTGCCCTTTAGAGTACAAATACCCATGTTAAGACGGATGCGGGTGAGTGCGTGTTAGCCCACAATAAACACTGCTGTGTATTCGCGGGGGTCGTGGCACGGTTAGGTTACACACTACGGACGTGAATACGCAGGCGAGGAAGCAATGGGAAGGCGGGTGCTGCGCAGTCCCGCTGTCTGGTCACCGTCTCCGCGGCACCCCCTGCCCATTGCAGATGGGGTCAGGGGGCTGCTCCCGCCCGGGTACTGCAGTGCTGGGCTCTTTCGCCCAGCAGTTTGGTTTCAGCTCAGCAAGGGCTACCTGCTGGGCAAGGGAATTTCTTTAAGGTTGCAAGTGTGTCTGTAGTTTGGAATATTTTTGTTACTTACTTATTTATTATTTACTCTTTCCTGTCTATTAAACTAAAAGTGTAAATGTTTAGCAAGGATAGGGAGGGGAATCACTTGAAACAATGTTGCAAATCTTGAAGGACAATATTTTTGTTTTTGAAGCCTTCAGTTGTCAAAACAGGGCAATGTAGGAACATGTGTCCACCTGCCCTGCCTTGCCACAGTGATACACAAACTCCCAGCTGTAAATCGGGGTGAAAAATGATCCTGCGGGCCATTCCAGCCTAATTCTGTCAGGATTCATGGTATCCAGCAACCATTGCTCTGGAAAAGCAGTCTATGTAGCCAGGAACTGACTTTAATTTCTAAACTGTGTTAGTCAACAGTGCACAACCTGATTGCCAAATAAAAAAAGTTAAATAGATCCCCAAAGTGGATGCTCCCTCTTAAAAATAAAGAGGTTGCAGATAGGCATACAAACATACATATACACATACAGATGGTTATGGTATGTCTGAAATATTAGACTGAAGGTACACATCTGCATATGAATCTGTGATATCTCCCAGAACAAACTCCAAACATGTCTGTAAGTACATCGCGTTTCCAAGTGCCTGGCTGGAGAGAGCCCTGAGCTGACAGATATTAGAAAAATAATACCCTGAATGGTTAGCACAAGAAATATCAATGTTTGGGATAAACTTGGCAGTGATGGCAATTCTGTTCTCTTAAGAGACTGTGAAAATGATCAGTGAAAGCTTTGACATCTAAAAATGGTTCGTCCTTTCTGTGCATGTGTGTTCACCGTAGCTCTTGAGCATCTTTGTACTTTTCTCACCTCGCGTCAGACACATGGGCAAATGCAACGAGCATCGTTCAGGAGTGGTAACATGCCATAGAAACAGGCTGATGAAGGGATGCTGGGAAGGGTATGTCGTTCTTCTCGGGTTTGTGTGTTTAAGTGCAGATCACTGAGACCTCTCTCCAAAAGTTCAGTTCTTCTTAATTGTGGTTCTCTCTCCTCCTAGTGCAGCCACTGCACTGTGGCTGAGTGATCAGAAAGTGTGTTGGACAGCCAGTGGTCCCTGTTCTGTTCTTGTCAAATACACAAATGTTGGATTTAATTAAATGAGAAATAACTTTTACTAAGAATTATCCAGGCCTCCAGAAAGAGAAGGACTTCAGGATAGAGTTCATGATAAAGCGTGAATGATGGAGACATTCATGTATTCAGGCTCATTTTTTGCTGTAGAAATGAATCTCCTGTTCCACTGAGTTACTCTCTCAGCATTACGTTTTCTGCTGTCCCTGGGATTGCCTGGGCAGGACCCGCTCCTGCGAAGCAGCTGTGTGTCCCCAGGCAGCAGAAATCAGCAGCGTGTTTGGCAGGGTGGTGGCAGTCAGGGCGTCTCACCTGTGGCCCCGAGACCCTCTGCTCCAGAGACCACCATGAGCAGGAGGTCAGCACCCATCGCCTGGCGAACAGGTGAGGGTCTGTAACGGTTACGGGCCTCTTCCTCCTCAGTGGGCTCTTAGGCTGATTTTCAGCTTTTCCCAGTGAGGGTGGGCAACCAGGAGCCGCTTCTGGGAGCCAGTGGGAGGATCCAGGATGGGAAATTATTTCAGCAGGAGAAACATCAGTCTCTTTCTATCAGTCTCTTCTCATTTGGGAGCATGCCTGTCTTTTCTTCCCTCAGTTAAGTGTAGAGAGACAAAAATTCATGTTTTTTGTCTTAAAAGTTACAGAATAAAAATTAGGTGAATATGTATGCTCTTATTTTTACTGTTCTACCCTGTGGGATGCTTTCAGAAAACTGTTGTAATGTACGTGTAAGCTGATTTCCAACTTGCTGGTAAAAGATTTTACTTTTCTAGCTCTCAAATTTTATTAAATTTGACTTTTTGTTCTCATTTTGGTCCAAAAAAGTGCGGAAGACTGCTCTGAAGCCATACCCTTTTTGGGAGATTTGAAATAAATGATACCCAATCCCTATTAGGTTAAAAATAAAATAATCTGACTTATATATGTGAATTGGACTCCAAGGTTTAAGAAAATGTAGAGTGGCAGGAGGTGGTGTCATAAATTGTTGGAGGCTAATTCCATGCTATGTATTTAAATATTTTGTGAGCGTGTGGATCCTATAGCTTGATCAAAGCTGTGCATTTATACTCTGTGAATGCAGAGTTAGTGTTAATAGCTGGGGTAGAACAAGATGTTTCTAGCTCCGCTTTTTTCAACAGTCCAGTAAAAATTCTCCTAATGTTTTATTACTGCAAGAGTTGTACAATATTTTTTCTTTCTTGTTAAATTTCTGTGCTGTTTCCACCCTCTGCCCCAGTGGCAATGTTGAATCTTGTTTTATAAGAGAAGGATCATTATGTATAATCAAGCAATTTAAACAAATGATCTCGTAGTTCAAGAAGACACTATAATATAAACTTGCTGAAGTGAAAAGCTGTTGTTCAAAACACATTGTGCTTTATTTTTTGAGTTATTAAAAGCCCTCTTATTTTGGTTTTGAAAATGGCCCTGGTTGCCAGAAGTTTGGGGTTACTCGCTGATCGCTAACCTGGTGGCTGATGCTTTGGTGACAGCACAACAGTGACAGAGATCGAGGAGTACTAATCTGTCTCGTTTCCAGTTAAAGCTGAAATGACATTAACTAGCTGTCTTTGGGGTTGTAGTATCACATAATTCAAACACAGCTATGTCAGCACACTTGGGAAAAAAAAAATCTGTAGCTGGTGACAATTCAGAAGGTGTTATTGCTTACAAAGCCAGTTGGTGGTGGGTTTTTCGTGTCGTGCAGACACACAAGGCACGTGGAAGATGATCCTTCACTGCTGCTGAAGCAAAGGGGATTTTTAAAAGTATCGGTTAAGCTATAGATTTGGAAGCATGGTAGGCTGGTTTCTTTGCATATGCCTGTTGTTTGAGGGGGAAAAAAAAAAAAATCGGTGTTTGGCAAGAGTGTTTTCCATAGATAGTCTGTAGCCAACTTCAGCCTTGCATTCCTGAAGTCAGCTGTGGTGCTGACTGTGGTGGGACATCCAAAGTGTGCAGAAAGAGGGGTGAAGCTGGAGGGAGGGAGCTGGGAGCGAGCTGATCTACCTCCTGCCAACCCTGGAGTTGCTTTTCAAATTCTCCTCTCCCCTTTCGGTCCTTTCAGAGTGTAAGTTACATTTCTGTGGGTACCCAGTAAGCATCTGAGCTGTACATCATTACGCGGGTGCCTCTTTTATGATCTTGTTACTTCCACATAAATAAGTGATGAGTCTGGTTAGACGAGAAGGCTTTGCTCCAGATTCCTATGACTCTAGTAGCCCAGAAACAGACCTTTTTAAAGCAATCTCCGGGTTTAGCCGAGTGAGTGGTGGTGTGCTGTTTTTGGAGACCGATTTGTGGTGTTGACCAGCATCTATCACATAAGCACAGATGTGAAAAAGAATAATTGTTAGTTGGTTGTTTTTTTTAATTCAACAGTGCTTTGACTTGTTTAAAATCCAAGTACATTCAATTTTTTTGAATGAATGTCTGTAGATCATTATTTCAAGAGAGCAAGAGGTGTTTGGTTTTTTTTTTTTTTTTTTCCCTCAAGGTTTAAGGAATTAGAGCAAGTGTCAGCTTTTTCAGGTGTTAGACTCTCTGGAAACATGAATGAAAATGTCCAAGCTTAAACACAGCATCTGCTGCGGTTCCTGCTTCAACAGGAGCCACTTAACACGTCTGATTTTTAAAAGTTGATTAGCAACTCTCTTTGCCAACCGCCCCCTCCCCCTCTTCAAGCAGGACTTAAGATACTGTATAGTGTTAAATGCTTTAAGGTCTCAAGCTCTCTAGTCTTTCATGTGTTAGGGGTGTCGGTGAGCAGACATGGAGGCTGCATTATCGGTGTGAGCGGGCAGAAATACCCACATGTTCTACCTTGATGTCAGGCCACCTGTTGGTATGTGTGAGAAGTGGGCAAATGCAATATTGCCCATATTAGAAGTAAAATATTCCCAGTTTGTCTGAAAAGATGTGGAGAACATGTCCCATTCCCCTGAATTTCAATCAAAGAGATGATTTTAGTAGTCTACAAGGGGGAGAACTTCAGACTGTGAGGGATGCTCGGGGTTGTTGATCCTGAGCTGGTACAGTGAATAAAGTTGTGGCAAAGAGCTCACTCGCGAGGTACCAGTACTAAGCAGTACATGAGGAAGCCTCTGGCGTGGTCGGTGCCGAAGGGCTGACATGGGAAGAGCCAGGAGGTCAGGGACGAGGTTCAGATTTCCCTGAGTGTGATAGAATTACATGATGTAGTGGAATTAGATGATTTGTCTGTCACTTCCCAGACAGAGACTATCACAAAACCTTGCCGTAACAAAAAAGCATGGTTTCACATCTTACACAAATCACTCGCATGATGGAGGAGGAAGGATGTCTGCGCCTTTATTGATTACAGGGTTGACTTTCTGATCAATAGAAAGTTTAACATATGCTTGAGTGACGTTCACCTTAACAGCCCATCCTTGAAACCAGTCAGCACTAATACAAACTGATGGTTTCCCAGAACATGGCAGTGTCCGTAATTCATACAGAAGGGATGTTGGCAGTCGATCCCCTCTCTACCGTGTTGCTATTTGGACAGTTCATTTGTCAGTGTGACCCAGAGTCGTTTCTGTACTGATGTGTGCATGGCCAAAGCACGCCTACATCATGAAGCATGAGTACTCGTGGGCCGAGCATGAGCACAACTTTTATTTCCCGCAGAACTTCCATAAGATGACGTAACTATCAGGGAATCAAGAGAACAACAGAGAAATCTCACTGACAAGGGAAAATACAAGTGTGGATAGGAAATATATTCAGATGTCATAAAAATTTGTGGGGAACTCTGTTCTGCTGACCCATTGGCTATGGGTGAAATTTGCCTGGGAAAAAAAGGCTAGTTCAGCTAGGTAACCCTTTTTGCCTCAGGTGGAAATTAATTATCTTAGCATTTTTTCATAGTGGTTAGACTGGAAGAAAGTTCTTTGTTTTGAAAGGTAGGCGCTTTTGTGAATTTTTTTCTGTCTCAGTTTGGCTTTGAGGAAGAGATTTGCAGATGATAAGTCATAACAGAAACCATTCAAACTTTGGGGACTCATTTTACACACAGCAAAACTATCAGCACAGTTATAGTTTGTCTGTGTATGAATAACCTTGCATTTGCATGTGGTTCTGGTGTAGGAAGTTTATTCTGAGTGTCACTTCGTAATAACTGTTATGGTACCTTTTATTTAGGGAAGTGGAGCTATTTTCGTTTGTATTTCAAGTCCCGTTCATTTAGTCCACTGAATTTAAATAAAAAACTTTATGCAAGTTGTATTTCTTTAAGGAAACTTCTGTCAACGTACTGGTTTGAGCCATGTGTGGAAGTCCCCACACCCCCGTTCCCAGGCTTAGCAGTACTTGTAGGAGACAGGGCTTACGGTTTTGGCAGTCTTCCTCCCAACAAAAGACCAGAAATCAAAACAAGCAAATAAATATGACAAGGAAACATTGCAGAACACGAAGCCCTGACAGGAGCACTTGTCAGAGAGGAGCAGACACAATATAACTTGCCTCCAAGTAAAGATGGTTTGAGCTAATGTTATTCCCTGTGGTCTCTGCTCATGGAATAGGGATTTTAACAGCTGTAGAGGCAGGGGCAGAAGGGGTTGGCGGCCTTGTGAAGGAGGATGAGGGTGTTCGCTTGTGCCCTCTTTGTTTCTGCAGATACTTTCGGAGTCGCTGTCCCGAGCACTGCAATTACTCTTAAACTGGGCCTTTCCTTTGCGTACCACAACTGCGCATTTGGTTGGTTCATTCCCTCCTGGCTCCCAAATACTTGTAAAAATTACCGCTAATGAGACTATCCCGATGCATGTCCCCCATAGCTGCCGCAGATGCGTGCACTCACACGAGCAAGTGTGTACAAGCATACATGCATTTACACAAGCATGCAGGCACCGGGCGTTTGCAGAAGGGACACAACGATGCAGTAAAACCAGGCAAAAGCTTCCACAGTTGCCTGGAAAACTCTGCAGGCTCCTAGAGGAGAGGTTTGCTCAGGCTTCGGTCTAGTTTTGCTTTGGTTGCAGCATGCCTGAATATTCACTCGTGGTGGAGAGCAAGATAAGTACGTGTCCCTTCAGCATTTTATGAAACAAAGTAATGCAGATATCCATAAGTGAGACATGACATGAAGCGTACAGATAGTAAGTTTGGAATAGTTCTGGGAGTTAAGAATTTACATGTCTTTATTAATTATTAGATGTTATTAGTGAGTGACTAAGGAACTGGGAAGCTCTAAGCGTTCTTTTGAAGTAGTGTACCCAAATTAGGCTAAATAAATAAATAAATCTAAAAATGTTGGGGAATGTCTGCTCTAATGAATTTTCTAAATACACAAATCACACTTATTAAATCAGTGGATCTTTTAACTGTAAAAATATTATTACTGTTACACTGGGGAAATCCATTCAGAATTATAAAATATTTGGAAACCTTCTATGTTTCAGTTGAAAGGTTGTAAGTTTAATAGGAATAAAAAAAAAGTAGGTTTAGGGATAAAGTTTTAAAAGCCAGCTTTCCCCCTTTCTTTGTATGTGTGCCAATTTTCAGTAAGAACTGTGTTCCCCTTTTAGTCTTGTTTAAAATAAACTTCATGTATAACAAGATGTTGAAATTTATTTATGGTATGTTAGCACTAAGGACAGGTTGTTAAGGGGTCATAAAAAAATATTAGTTTCCACTTTATGGTGACTGAGTTGGTTTTTCTGCAAATTAAATTTGATGCTATGAAGGGATATATGTGATAAATACAACTTTCTTTCCCTCATTATAATTTCTTTCACCTTAATGCAGCAAACAAAGCCTGTCTTCCTAGCAAGAAGAATCTCAGCTGGCCATTTCCCTTGACCTGTGCAATAAAGTTCAGCACTAGTAAAGTGTGGGGCATCCACTTACATGGGGCATTCTGTGTCACCAAAGAAAATCTTCTCATGGTGAAGGAGGCAGGATGAGGTGCTGGATTTTTGACGTATTAGCTTTATACCTGCTTTTATTTACCCTTTTATCTATATTGCACTTTATGGTATTTAACGTGTTCATCAAAATATTTACGCTTGCATACAAATAAGACAGACTTTCCTGTTAGTATTTAAGGGGCAGTATAGAAGAGTGTATTGTTTTATTATTAAAATACAATTTATGAACCAGAAATGATCATAGATGCAAATGTGTACTTTGCTCATTTTTTTTTTCTTAATAAGAATATGTATATTTTCATCTGGGGAGAGAGCAGCATTAAAATGAGTGAGCCTGGGGAATATTACCACACACACAGACACACAGACACACACACACACGCATGCATACGCTTGCATGTACAAAAGAGACACAGCGAACTGTTTGCTCGAGAAACAAACTCCCACAAATGGCCCTCAAAAACCCATGCTCACTCAGGAAAGCTGAAGCCCTCTTTGCTCGGCCGTCGAGGGCCTGATCCCCTGTGATGGCAGCAAAGCGGGTGCACTGCCAGCCTGGCGCACTTATGCTTTTGGAGTTTGGGTCTTTCTGATTGGGACCAGCATCAAAGAGGAGAGGAAAGGGGAAAATAACACCACTTGACAGATGGATTTTTCTAAGCCCTCGTAGCTCTAATTAAAATGGCTGGTCAGGAAAAGCCTCCTCTCTTTTCCTTTTCCTGTGCTACCTACACTGGAAACATAGCTCACCAGTGAAAAAACATCCAAGTTTGAAAGATTAGTGGTAAAGATCAGTGTATTTTTTTTAGGCTGAGGTGTAGAAATCTGGTCAAAGATTTTCTTTTGGCTGTGTTTAATAGCCCTGGGTGCTGAATTGGGGCGTTTGTGGAGGGGAGCGTGGTGCTAAACAAAGTGTTCGGTACAGCTGCTCTGCTCCTGCTGGAGCTCGCTGCAGCAGGGACGAGGGCTTTAGGCATAACGTAGTAAAACCTGCTTCAAAGAATTATGAAGAAAGACACTGAAATGTGTGAGAGTAGAGTTGTGTGCTTTACCATTTTGTCAGTGACCCTCAAGGTAATTGCTGCTGTTTAAGTAGTTTTCTATTCTTTTTACCACATTTGTGAGTGTGACTTTTTCATAGGCTTTATACTTTCTGCCTTGAACCTAAGTCTGAAAATTGGGGTCCCCCCGCCATCTGGAACATCTCAGGACAGAGGTGGACAACGATATCATGTCTGATCCACCTGAAATGGGAGATGTTGCATCTGGTTCTGTTGGTTCTGGATGAAATCCGTAGCGGGAAATTTGCTGTGAAGTGGGGCATGATTTATGGGGATGATGAGCGAGCTGAGCTGGAGAGTATTGCATCCAGACAGCAGCTCCTCGCCGAAGGAAAGGGAAAGGCTACTCACTGTCCAAGGCAGGAGGGTCTGGAGGGATGTAGCTCTTGGTCTGACCATAGCAGGTAGGACAGTGAAAGGGGTTTTTTTGTGATCTTTTTTGTTACAGAACTGCACTTGGTTGGATGGTTTTGACTGAGCAGAACACAGAAGCACAATGCCCATTAGTAGTGATGGGGAGCAGACTGCAGTCTGAGGTAGGCTATACTCAGTCTTGATGGTGCACGTAAATCTCTTTATGTGCTTTACCAGAGCAAGAGGTAGTGTAAGGAGTTATGGCCCCACTGCCCATCTGCAGATCCTAGTTTCTACTTCTGTTCTTCCCTGGTTTGGTTCCTGTTCCCGTATAAAAGTTTATGTAAATTAATTTCAGAACATTCCCCTTACTTTGTGTCATTAGTCCATGTTAGGTGTTAACCTTCAGCAGCCTCATTAGCAGCCTCAAGAAAGGGCCAGCACATGTAAATTACTTTATTAGGTGTCCTGCTTATAGAGAACTTTATAGCCCTAATGTAAAAATAGTGCTCTTTCCTGTCTCTCTCTTGGAGAAGCAAAGCATGCAATAAATCTGACTTGGTGAGACCCTGGGTGCTCTGTGCAAAGCCCAGGTTTGGCTTCATCCTGAAACTTCATTTCATTGTAGCCATTTTGCTATGCTCAGGAAACAATAAAGGCCTTTCTGGCATCCCTTTGGCCTGAACCACCCCTCCAGCTGATCTCTGCCATGTGCACGTTGTCTCCTACAGCTGCAACTCTCAGGTCTGTTGGCTTCCAACACAGAGGCCCGTCCCCCATGTGTTTGCATAGGCCATCTTAGGTGATACCAGAGATTTGTGTACTGTCACTCACCAGGTGTCTGTGCTCAAAAGTGCATAGGGTGGTAGCAGAGCCTTCACTAGTACTTCTACACCCGAAGTTTGGAGGAAGGTGTAAGAAATTGCAAGTATTTGAGTAGCAGCTTGGTCTTTGTACTTGCTGACCCACCTCTGATCTGTCACTTTTCATGGGTCTCTCACATCATCACCTTGTGTTTGGGTCACCTCAACCTGCTTTTTGGCATTTTGGCAGAGTGAAGCATTGCTTCACAACTTGGAAATTCGACTAATGGAATTAAAGTCCTGGCCATGAATTGTAGATGTGTTAATTCCCCCTTTCTTTACTTTCCTTGTTTTGGTTTGTTAGGGTTTCAACACATATGCGTTTCTGTCATCCAGCAGCGTTCCAGATGGAGCAAGAATATTTAAACTCTTGGTTGTTGAAGTAAAATGCATGATTTTATGAGCAACATGGGGAATGCTAGATTCACCTGTTTTGTTTCACTTGAGCTTTAAAGCGCCTGTTTACTGGTAGTAGATCTATTTTTGAAAGAAGGTGCAGACACTATGGTGACAGTTGCCTTAGAAATGTGTATAATAATGCAGGGAGGAGTGCGCTCGCAGGCAGCCGGTGTTGCCATCCCCTATCCCCGTCCACAGGAGCTGGCCCCCCTGCACCCCATGTCCTCCTCGCACACCTCCACTTCCCTCCCCACCTCTCTGCGCCATGCCTGTGCTCTCACCCCACCGGGGCTGGGGTGGTGTGGGCTGGGGCTCAGCCCGCCCAGGGCAGGTGAGGGTAGGGAATCTGGGTGCTCCCATCCATTTCCAGCAGAGCTGATTGCAGATGATGCATCTGGGGGTGCAGCACATCAGTGGGAGCTCTGTGTTGGGCACAAGTGGGCCGTTGGTGGGATGGGTCCCCTGGGCTGGGTGGGGTGCGTCCCACCAGTCTCATGGCCAGGAAAACTCCAGGCAGACAAAGCAGAAGGATCCCCAAACTGTAGTCCCCTTCCTGCATTTCTGAGGTGGAAGCAACAATAAGAAACAACAAATACTGAAAGAGATTTTTATCCAAAAAGGCAAGAGGAGGATGCGGAGGCACTGGAGGTGGATGCCCTGTGCTAGGGTCAAAGGAAGGTGGCACAGCCCACTGCAGGGCAGAGGAGGGACCAACAGCACACCCAGCAAAGGGGACTGGGTTTCCCTGTGGCAGAGCAGCGGGTACGGTGCTTCCTGATGAAACCTGGGGAACACAGAACTGGGTGCTCCCAATGCCAGCCATTGCTGGGGCAGTTTTGCACCAGTGTGCTGGGAAGACGTGGTTCATGTGTGGGGCCAAAGTGCTGCTGCTGTGGGTCACATACGTAGCACAAAGCAGAGGGGGCTCCTCCACCAGGTGCCTCTTCCAGGGTAACCTCTAAATTCCTGAACATTTGACAGATCTTAAAAAACATGTATTGCAATTAAAAGCAAAAAAAGCCCACCTTTTCCTCTGGCTATTAACCTTCAAGGACAAGCTGTAAGAACCATCAGATAGGGTATCAGTCCCAAATCTATAATGTAAAGTATGGAAACGGGGTGTCTGCAGGCCCCACTTTAAGAATTGTAAGCTTAATATATGTTGATCTTGAGAGCAGCCTGAAATGTTGGCTGATTTTATTACAGCGTACATTTGTATTTATTTACATAATCGATGTTGATGGGAAATATCTGTCTCCAGTGAAGTCTGTGAATTAGAAACACAAAAACTAAATATGAGCACTGGGAATAAATATGCTCTGGCTTGTGAGTCAGGTGTGCGGTCCGTGGGAAGGGCTGTGATTAGCCATTATGTATGTCCTATGGCCTTTCTCGTCTTAAGGAGATGAGATTTTTATTTACAACGATCCCTTTCTCTAGTTGCAGTTACATTAAGTTTTGTCATAGCGTTTGAAGAGGCAGGCCGGTTAGCGGCGCACAGATTTACGGTGCGAGTTTAGCTAATGGATACTTATCAGGCAGGCTGTATTTGGTGATCGTCCATCATATGCTCATTAAACAGTGTATCTAAGTGATTCTCATTTCCTCCCTGCCATGCCTGGAAAGGAGGAAACTAGACACATTACGGTGGAATATTAATGTCCTGGAGGATTTAGCCACCCATAATTAGATCTTCTTTGCATAAACCTGCTAGTGCTACCTTATTTTGTTGTTTGTCTTGTTCTCCTTAATCACCTTTTTCTTTTTCTGTTCCTAATCATCTTTTTTTCAGTTTTCCTTTGTAATTCTGTCCCACTTGTCTCATCCTTCTTTCTTTTTTCCCCCCTTCTTTTTTTTTTGTTTTCGTGCTTTTTTTTTCTTTTCCCTGACCTAGAGAGCACAGCAGTCTGGGTTTCCCCACTCCTCCCTCCTTCACACAAAAAGGCTGACTTTGCCAGCAAAATCCACAGTCTCTGCCAAGCCTAGTTACTGACTTTGGAGAAAAGCAGCTAGAGAACTTGTGCAAATTTAGGCTCTGAACTAGCTAAATAATCTATGTCAGTAAACCCTCCTGTCTTATTCCCTGGCCTGCTGGCCCATGAAAGGACTAATATATAATGGTCCTTTTTAAGGGGGGAAAAAAAACCCTCCTGGCCGAGGGTCACCAATGGCTGAATCGGCCGTGCACCAGGGAGAGAACAGAGAGGTGGCTCTGGAGCTGCGAACAATTGTGCCAAGGACCATGTGCGGTCCCGTGGGGGATCCCAGGGTTAGGGCATGGGTGAGGTAGATGCCATCACCGCTCTGGGGATGCCCTGGTGCCCCAGTGCTCCTTTCCACCAACTACCAGGGAAAAAGATGGCAAAGTGTTACTAAAGCTGAGTGGAAATGATCACACAAACAATAAAAATATCTAGTAAACATGGGGAGGCCTGGCAGCAATCCTCTTGCAAAGTTGCTTTTCCAAAGGGAGTATATCGACTCAAATGGCTGGTATAAAGCACACCTGGCTGCTTCTGACGGGGACCTTTTTGCTCACCTGAATATGGGTACAGAGGTAGCAGGAGGATTTGCTTTTCCTTTTAGCTGCAAGGTACGGTAAATGCATCAGGATACACTCACAGGCACCTATTCTCAGTACACTGGCACTGGCAAAGCCCCCCAAAGCTTCCTGTTTTCCTGCTGAACGTGAAGGTTCTGCGCGCTGGTGGGAGAAGGGCCCAGCCTGCTGACAGAGAAGGGCAGCCTGGTTCCTCGTGGGTGACGTGCCGTGGCTCAGGGCTGGCTCTGCACCCTGCTGCGCTCCTGGGCAGTGGACTGCAGCTCTGCTGCAGCAGCGCTTCATTTAAAAAACAAATGTGACCGGTTTTCATACTACTCTTTGCTGCTTTTCTGCAGATTTCTGTGTTTTGTGGACTTTTGCTCACCAATATTAGGAGGTAGAGAATCTGACAGGGAACATCCAAGCAGGAGAGAGGGAAAGCCTTACACACAGCCGGGAGGTGATCTGAGCAGAAGGGGCTAGCTGGCTTCTGCTCAAAGTAGCCATGTCCAAACGTTTCTTCTTTTTTTCCTGTGTGCCAGTGCTTAGTTGTGGTAGCAGCTCCCAGGGCTGTGCAGGGCTGAACTTCTCTAGGCAGTAGGCTGGGTGAAAGCAGAGATATTTTCCTCCTCTTTCAGTTTGAGGAGCAAGCATATCTGCCCCTCTCTGAAGGACAGACTCTAGATGTGCGTGGAAAATATCGAGGTATTTAAACTGTAAAGATTGGTAACATCCTTTGTGCTCCTGCCATGCCAAGCAGCTGGAAACTGGCTAATTTACAGTCCTCGGTCCACAAGGTTTTAAGCATCCTCAGCTCCCTTTGACTTAGTGGAAGTGGAAGCTGCTCTGCATTTTGCGGGATTAAGAGCGCTGTATCAAATCCCAGGCTGCAAGTGCTGTGAGACGAGTCCCGGCAGATGAATGGCGGTCGGATGGGGCTATTCTGTGTCCCACGCTGATTCGGGAGCATATAATTTCCTGTGATGGGAGGGATGGAGTGAAGGCTGGATAGGACAGCGCAGAGAGATGTGCGTCTCAAAGGCAGCAAAGAAGCCTGAAGATTACGGAATATCACAGAGCTCTTGCTTGCAAGTACCTACAGCTAGGTCAGGGAAAATATGTGATTATTGTGTGCCTGGCTTACAATGAGGATTGGTGCTAGGGTATTTCTCTAGAGGGAAAGCTGTGAATCTTGAGATGTACATGACAGCTAATACACAGGCATTGGTGAGATTTCCCCAGGTTTATCTAAGAGTGTTCTGACATGAGCAAAATCTGACAAAATCCTCCAAACAAAAAAGTGACACCTATATTTTCTGCACTCAAACTATTCTATACATGGTGTTTTCAAAGGTTGCTCACGGGTGAGGGAGTAGCCCTGGTCCTGAGTGCAGCTCTTGGTAAAAGTCCTGATTCAGGAAAGTTCCCCCATCAGCTGAGGGAACTGCTTGTAACCCAACGTATTTCTCAGCAGTTTCTCAAACTGTCACAGTTCCTGACATTTTAGTTAGCATACTATGGAGTTTTTCTATTATGGGAAGTGTTAAACTGGTCCTTGTGGTCCTTGAAGCCTGTGTAATAGGATAAGGGAGCATACGCATGCCATCTGAATTACTGAGGGGCTGTTGCTCACTTGTAAAGCTTGATTGCATCTAGAAATCAACATTTGGTTCGGAAGCGTCTTACTTTGATAAGGTTAACTTCTTTCCTGGGAGTGATAAAGTGTTAAATAAGCACTGTGACTGTGAATGGAGTTCAGGTAATGGTAGCCCCATAAATAGATGTTCTCACTCTTAGGGGAATGGATGCTGAATCCTTTCAGAAGTTTCTCTGAGCACAAAGAAACAAAATCTTTGAGCCTACAGCACTCGTGACCTAGCAATTAAATAAGCATCCTTGGAGAACATCTGGAACGAGCGGGCAAAATGCAAATATTTGGCGTGTATGGGAGTGCTGTATTGTGGTGTTGCCATTGCCCACGGTTCCTCTCCACATCGACCCTGTCCTTATTCTGGCCCTTGCATTCAGGTCCCGAAATCAGTTGGAGCAGAACGGAGGTCTTGCCCATGGCATGACAGCAGTGCGTCCTCCTGAGCTAGGGCAGAATGGGGAGTGGAAGCAGACGTGTCTCCCACTGCCAGCAATCTCCCTGCACCAGGCCACGGGTGGGAAAGGGCTTAAAGTTACCGATCTTTTGAGTTGACCAACAATAAGATTTTCTACACTGCCAGACCAAGGCTATTTTCAAGTCAAACCCAGCATTTCTGAAAGGTTTCAACTTCACAGATGCCCCAAGATTTCACCAAAGGGCACGGCCGTTGTAGCAGGCACGCTCTTGGGTGAGTTTCCTGCAACTATCTCATAATCATCACCCTAAAGGATGCAGCTAAAAGAGTGTCTCTGGTTTTTATTTCCAGTATTTTATCTGTGTGTGCTGGTAAATACTGTGGGCGTTTTACAAAAGAGAACAAAAAAAATGCTAATGCTTTAAAAATAGAAATACAGTGCTATGAATGTTGATATCAAGGTTTAACACTTGACTTTGAAACTGTTTCTTGCCCATCTTTTTTTCTAATCAACTACGTAGTGAATTTGGCACTGGGAGACACGCATACCCTCTCTGTTGGTGTGGTGTGTTGTGTTGCACCTCAGGTGCCATTCTGTCGATGACACATCAACCAGAGTGGGACCAAACTTCTGTCCTCTTGCTGTATTGTCTCTGTATTACTGAACGAGTAGAAATATGCTCTTCCAAAGCATTTAAAAAATGATTGTTCAGATGGAGAGAGCAGATAGAGACAAGAGTAAGAATATAATTACATAGCAACTTCTGTGGTTGCATATATGGCTTAACGTGCAGGCACAGCATCATTTGGGGAGAAAATGAGGTGAGTTTGTGAAGGAAAAGGGGAAGTATCTGATAAAAACACATGAAGTGCACATGTGAACATTCCGCTCAAAGCTTAACGTCAGTGACTTTGGATGTCTTTGTTTTCAATGCCCAGTACGAAATGCCTTCAAAATCTCATGAAATGCTGTGCCGTTACAATTATGTCACCGGGACTCCCATAAAGTAGTTAGAGCTAATACAAGATCTCTAGTTGCTTTGTAAAATCTTGGCTGTCTTAAACTGTGCTGCTGTTTCCTGTGGTATTCCCAAGCTGCAGAGCATTTCAGGTACATGAGTGGCTCCTGCCCGTGCAGAACATCAGCGATGTGGACTTGTGTGTCCACGCATTCAGAGTGATTAACTAGCACAGATGGAAGTGTCTAGTCTTTGACCTCAGTTGTTACGATTGTGGCTCAGAAAACTTATTTTCCTGCTAAAGAAATAGGAATTATTGTACTGTGCAATGTGTTTTGGAAGTGATTGTGTTGAATGCTTCGTACCTCTTCACCGGCTTTTTTGCCCATTACCCCTGCTTAAATAATAGTATCCACAAAGTGAATGTTGATGCACACTGGTCACTTGAGTCAGCCTAGGTTTAAAGGAATGATGAGAAAAATATTAAGAAACTGAAATTTTAACTGAAAAATCAACTTAAGTGAATTACTCCCTGACTAATATTATGGACTAAGGGGTTTTTTTTGACTTTGTTCTTGGTAGCGAGAGCTGGAAATCCCTTCCCTTCATAGCCGTAGCAGCCAAATCTGTTCTGGACCCACTCTGCCCTCCCAGGGAGTGTTGGCCAAGCTCTAAGGTAACCCCCAGGGCGTCTGTCCCCACATGGGGGTCTGTGGGACTCCTCTCCCTTCCCCACACAGCATCATGTCCCCATGTCTCTGACCAGCCCGGCAAAGCTCCTCCTGTTTACCTGTGAGTCCAGCAACAGCTGCATGCAGCTGAGGGCAAATTTCATCTGCAGCTGCTTGGGTGTCAAAGTTGAGTTTGGGAGAAACAAACCAATTATCTTTCTCTCTGACTTCTGTGTCTTCTGCTTATTGCTGAGGCTCAGGTAAAGCCAGCAGTGACACTGCTTCAAGTGCTGGCTCCTTAAATAACAATTTATATCCGGAAGATTAAGGCGGCCACAGAGGAACCTCTCAGCTCTTGGTTTGGTGCCTGTCATGGAGAGGGAGCAGAAGCATGGTGGAGCTCAGTGTCTGCCTACAACTATGCTTGGTTCCTGTGACAAAGCTTGGTCACCTATTTTTTTGCTTCAGCCTCACAGACACCTTTCAGCTTCAAACCTCTGAGGCTTCTTAATTACACTGCTGTATAGACCCAATCTTTCTTTTTTGGATGTGGCATGCTTTTGCCCCTTGTTTCTGTGTGCCCGCTGCTTAGCTTAGTGGGTGGATGGCAGGCAGGCGAGGGTCAAGGGCTCGAGTCTGGGCTCCTGACTGGCCATCACCATGACCATGCCACTCTGTAAAACCACCTAACACCAGTCCTAAGCAGCACCAGCCTGGCCTTGCCCAGTGGTCATGTCCTGACTGGATGTGTTTGGGTACCCGCAGCCAGCACCATGGCAAGCAGCGTGGGGTCCCGACTCCCTTCTGGCAGTGCCCCCACCCCGTGCTCGCTGTCTGAGGGGACAATCTGACCTGCTGCCCGAGAGAAACATCAGTCAAATACAGCGATACCTCTTGGAGTAGGCTCGGCGGTTACTTTTTCTTATGGTTGGTCCTATGAAAGATGGTGTTTGCTTAAAAAATTCAAAAAGAAAAGAAAAAAGGGAAATAGTGGTGTAAGCAGCAGCTGCAGGGAGATGCAGCTGTATCTAAGCTCAAGAGGCTCCATCCCACCAGCCTCGTTCTTACACGGAGGTGCAGCACTGTCAGCTACATGGTGGGTCTGCGCAAGTAAAGGAGGAGAACCTGACACCATGACTGCAATAATACAGAGTGAATTTAAGTGCCGTCATCTTCACGTATATGTTCTGTCCCCTTTTCAGTCATTAGGGAGCAAAGCAAATTAATGCCAACAGAGGCTGACTCAAACCTTTGCCCTCATTTAAGGGATTCCAAAAAATGTGGTTGTGGTACGTGCTGGAGCCAGCTGCCCTACAGCAGCTCAAGGACTAGAGCAGTCTCCAGTGCTTAACCAACATGAAAGGCAGTGCATTGCTAAAATTGCCGATGACCAGTGCTGATCCCATATACTTCTGCTTGACTAGATGGTGTTTATTGCTTTTGTGTATTTTTAGCAGACTGACTTTTTTTACCTCTTTCCAAGATAAAATGTAAAGACATAAAAAACTCTCAGTATAAAAGTAATAATATAAAAAACTGTCCAAACAAGACAACCAAAAAGTAGTCAAGGATACAATAAAGTTAAAACATTCCAGTTGTCTGTTTTGAGTAAGTTACACGAATTGCCAACTTAGATTATTTAGTTTTGGAGCAGAAATCTCCATGTGGATTTCGATGTTAAAACAAGAGATATATTTGTGTAACAGGGAAATCATATTTAAGATAACTACGTCCAGGGTTTTTCTATAAAGAGATGGGTCAAAATGGGAACAAGATGGTGGCTTACAGAACACAAAATGGTAGGTGAGCCCCTAGGAGAGACCACACGCGAGCTAAGCCTGCTCTGCTGCTGCCAGGGAATAGTACCGATAATGGCTTCAAGAAGCTTCGTAGCTTTGTATCTTGCTTTTCTGTATCATTCTGGAATTTAATATTATGTGACAAGGCCTTTATACTAACATAGACTTTTTGGAAAAACTATAACCATGTCTCAAGTATGATTTTTCAAAAGAAGCGGCCAAGTTCCATGCTCCTCCTTTAGTAAACTTGCAGACTAACAGAACTGGAGCTGTGCCCTTCTGTAGAGTACACATTTGTTTATGGTCTGAACATAAAATCAAAATTTGTCAAGGCACTGCCTATGTAAATTATCGTCTCTGTTCCTAATGCCACATGATCTCACCATTGACATCAACCTGATAGATAAGCTTATGGGATGCCAGGATTCCTTACTGGAGTGAAAAAAAAAGGAGGGGAGGAAAGCATAAAATCAAGAATCTCGTGATGAAAATGTAAAGTTAATGTCAGTAATCCTTGGAGCAGGTTCCAGGGCCTGGGCGTACAAATCCCATCTTGGTCCATAGGGGCTGTGCCTTTGGGTTTGCGATATGGTTTGGATTTCAGTTGCAGAATTATGTAGAATTTGTATTTGAATCCCACATAATTTAGATAAAAGGGGCAGTTCTTTATATGATCTGTTACAGCACACATTTCAAAAATGACCTCTGTGTTTGCAATAGCAATTGTGCACATGCAAGTTGTTGTGAATATACATAGTTTCAAATATGAATACAGAGCAGCTAGTGATATTTACACATCTATTAAAATTTCACATGGACTTACGTGTTCATGAAGAAGTTGCAAACAGAAATCCCATATTTAGGTTAAAACATAGGGAAATTTCTTATTACTAAATTTCCACCTTACGAATTATTTTGTAGAAAGCAGTAAGTTCTTTTTCACCAGTGCAGAAATCTGTTTTAATACTTAATGTCATAGTGGACCTAGTTTTCTGATGGCCTTGCTTTCCAGTTGGTTTGTTTTAGCATTCACAGCTTATTTTTGTTCTTTTTCAGTTGAAGAGGGTGAATCTTCAGATTTTGGTTTGACCTGGGACTCGTCAGTGACTCAATCAGGTAAATATTTTAGGTTCTTCTAATTGTAAGAACTGCCAGAAAGCTGCCAGGCTTTTTACAGGAACTGTATTTTGTATGTCACATTCCTGTCTCAAATCCAAGACTACCCACTGCAACACAATTTTTATATCGGTTCCATATGGTCAATAAAATCTATTACATACAGAGACTAATATACTCTTATCCTCCAGAGAGCCATTCTTTCTTCTTGTGGGCACACTGAAACGGGTTGTGATTTCTCCAGTATAACCACTTTGAAGTTTTCTGCAATAGGCACTGTTGCACATTCATTCCAATCTAATTACATAAAAGCTACTTTAATAGGAATTTTAAACTTCAGTCTCAACTGGAATGTGTGTATTTCTCCTCTCAGAGGAAATGGAGAGTACTGTCAAGGGCTGGAGAATAAAAGTGGTACATCGCCGTGGTAGAAAAATTTAACGTTTGAACCAGCTTTTGGTCTGCTTGATAGTACTAGCACTTCAACACGTGTCTGGGGCTTGTTCTTCTGTGTTACATTGATAATTTGAATAAAAAGAGGCTCAAGGAGCCAAAACGGATAAAGCAAGTTTGTCTGTAGTTGTGTAATATGTATTGACAACACAAACATGAGGGTAAATGTTGGATTAGTTTGCATTTAAAGTAGCTAGCCACATCTCAGTCACTGCTTGTGCCCTGTGTAAATATATTTTACTGTCTGTTAGGTCTTTAACATTCATGAAATTCTCAGAATCTTTTTGATTTTGAAGCCAATAAGTCCATTACTCTGCTTTCTTCATACTGGACTGCACAATGGTATTCTCTTAAAAGCTCAGCAGCGACGTGAAAACAGCTCAGAAACTGAGCAGCAATATGAAAATTAACAATGGTGCTGCATTCCTGGTTAGCATTGGTTTTATAAGAGTTGTGGGGAGACTGGCTCGCAGGAGACTTTTCTTACTGAAGTCAGCATCTAGCTGGTCTTGAAAGCATAAACTGCCTTTGTGTGGCACTTTGTGGCATTTCACTTTGTACCAACTGCACTCTCGGTTGTGCTGGGCGCGTTGGGCGCTACGGCTTTTCTGAATGGTTCATGTTTTCACCAGTCTTTGATAGCAAATACTGCTGCTGCTGCTGCTGCAAACCCCCAGCTGTGATGTCGAAGGCCCCTTTGTGCCTGGAGCTAACAGCGCATGAAAAGAGTGCTCGCCGGCTCTCTTGCTTGACCTTCGTCTCAAACAGCAGTGGAGTGGAGTTACCGGTGTTATCTATCACAAGTCTTGAATTGTATTAAATTTAACACAGGCTGAGGTTCAAAACGGCAACAACAACAAAAATCATTTCTGTGCAGAGCGGGAGTTAATTTGGAATTGCTGGATGCTATTGGTGACTACGCTGTAAGTAAAAGACAGCCTGTGAAAGGCTTTTCCCAAATTAGTTGAGTCTCCTCTATTTTTCTTCATTTACTCCTGTAATTACAGTTGTCATTCAAGATGTCGAATGTGGGATAAAATGTATTATATGCATGATTTATGGCAGCTTAAGGAAAATGTGTGCTAATTGTGGGATTTTCCTCTCAATACGTTTAGTAGCTACAGATGTCAATCTTGTCTGTGTATAAAGTTGCAATACAGTGCACGGGACAGAGGTTGCGGGCTGGAATATGACTGAGGAACTACACGGAAAAAGCTTAAAAAGCGCTAGTACATGGTGGTACAGCTGCGTGGAGTCCCTGGCTCTTGTGTGGTGTGCCTCCAAAGCTATATTCAGTAACTGAAACCAGTCCCTCAGTCCCAGTGTGCGAGACTTTCATTATGTTCTTTTATGATCTTCCTGTTTGCATTAGCTCCAGTAGTGTGATGTTGAACTTCAATAAAGGGTGAAAAAACATGCTTCAACTTCTTGTCTCATGCCCCTTCCTTCACTGGCCCAAAATGACAAAATTGCCTCCCTTTCCTTTACCCCCCCCAACAGAAAAAAAAACCCCAAAAGGCCAAACCCAGGACTTGTTAACTCTGAAACATTTGCCAGATGTTTCAAATTAACATATTTCTCTTCCTTCTTCTCCTGTGTGTGTTTGTACATCTCTGTGTGTGTGCAAACACATACAAAGTGACTTCTGAAAAATTCTGTTGGCACTCTGCGCAGCTGCTGTGGCCTGGGGGAACGGGGGTCCCAGGATGGTGCGGTACATCGGGACGGCAACAGCAGGTAGAGTGTTCTTTGTAAACTCCTTTTTTTTGGATACTAGCAAAGTATTTATATAGGTGCAGTTGTAGGGAGAGAAGGTGCTTTTGCTGCTATATTTTATTTTGTTCATCAAACCAGTAGAAGTACTACTGGAAGATTTTTTGTGAGTGTAAGTTGAATCGGCAGTCGTGAGGTTGTCCGTGTAGCTGTAAGAGCTGTTTGTCCCCAGGTCAGGCATAAGCTTTTGTAGGTGCAGGGCAAGACATGTCAAACACTGTGTCCAAGCTCTTCCTCTGATGGTGGCTGGCTTCTCTGCTGCTGGAGTGTGCTGAAGGCACCTGGTTTGTGCATCCCTGGCCGTATCGTGGCACCGGGCAGGGGGCTGCCTGCGGGAGCTGCTTAGTGCAGCTCGTGGAGATTCGGCAGTGGACATGCTGGCAACAGAATTGCTGCGCTTGGAGGGGTCTGTCTGGTGGTGGCATAGCACAGGGCACTGTGCTTTTTCCTAGGGTAGGGTTCGTGCGCACGCTGCTGCCTGCTCTGGCTTAACTGCTCGAGCCTGGTAAAACCTGCGCAGGTGAAATGCTTTGCAGGAATCAAACCCTTGGTGTTAGATGCACTGAGGAATTTATTCAAGTACTTCAGATACAACTACAAACAGTTTTATGGGTGGTTTTATTTTTTTTTTTGGCCACGGCTTAAAGGCTGTACATATTAACTCAGAGAATCAGAAAAATGTATAAGGAGGCAGAGGCTGCCCTCGCGCCAGGGTGAATAATCTGGGTGTCCACCAGCCCCACTGAACAATGGGCATATAGCGAATTTCCTTCCTCTTCAGATCTTGTAAACATTTTTTCCTTAATGTAAAAAGAAGAAAAAAAGCTTTTCCTCCGCTCTCTTAATCTGAGGATTTAGCTTGCAGGTCAGTAGTGTTTTGCTGTAGAAGAGGCAAGAGATGTTTTCTGTCCCAGCGGAAGAGTGCAGCTGAGTGCTCCTTCCCCTGCTTTTCCCTGTTAACAGCACGTGGAGCCCTTGAAGCCTGTCCATCTCACTCCAGAAGCGTCAGAGAGGGTGGGCTGGGCAGGGCTGCTGGGGGGCCAGGCAAGCGCCCGACTCTGCTTTGCAAAAGGGTTTTCTGCTCCTTCGAAGCCAAGAAGAAAATAAGATTCAATATTTGTCTGGCTGGACTCTTGGTTTTCAATGCTGCATTGCTGTTGTAATACATCACGAGAGTATTATCTTGAGGAGCAACAAGGGACATTTTAAAGAAGTAAAAAGTATTACTAAATATATAGAGAATTTAAGGCATTTTAAAGACCTATGAAAGCATTTTACATGGGGGTTGCTGGGGAGTTTCTCATTAGCCTGACTGTGAGGCCCTGGGGAAGTTCAGCTGAATTGTCTGGGGCAAACAGAGCAGATTCTGTCTTCTCCTTAGGAGCCTGCGAACCTAAAAGCCTGGTTTTTGTGTGTCTGCTTTTGAGGTGACTGAAGGTATCTTATTTTTGTACACAGCTACAATTTATGATATTGATTAAGAAAGAGTTTGGGAAGTAGGGGACCGGTAGCCTGAGTGCTGGGGCTGAATGGCACTGCATATGTCTTGGTCCCTTGCGTTTGTGGAACATGGGGGCATCTTTGCAGTGTTCGCAACTGAAAGGGCCTCTCCAATGCCAGTGCCCAGCCATCCATTAGCATATAAGATTAGTATCATTCAGTTGTAACATTCCAGAAATCATTAAAACAAATTACAGGTTGGTATTCCCCCCTTTCCCTATTAGCTCCAGGTTCCCTGTCGCTGGAACCGAGCTCGCTGCAGCAGCTGGGCACCCATGCGAGGGACATGCAAAGCACAGCGTGGAAAAAAAAAACACCACAACATTTTAGGACACAGACATTTGATGTTTTGCCATTAAGAGTTCTCCCAAATGTGCTTGTTTTATACAGCACACTACTTTAGATTTTTAATTGCCTTCTGCAATTTCTTTTAAAGTTTCTCTCCTTTAAGGAGGAAAAAAAGAAAAGGGGAAGCTGCAGCTTTTGAGAAATGAACCACAAAATAAAAGAAAACCACCCTATGGTCACTGCTTTTCCCGTCTCTTGCGCTTTGCATAACATCTCCCAGCTATATAAATCACAATTTTCACTTGGTATCTTTGGAGGCGGAACATTTTGATGCAGTTTGGAGACTTTCTTTTCGCTCAGGGCTATTGGAGCCCATGCTGGGGTGTTTTTGATGCTATCTCTGCTTCTCAAGGCTCTGCCTGCCTGTTCCCTCCTGGCTGTTCCTTGTGCTCTCGTTCACCATCAGTCTTCCGATCCCGGCACGGCTGCTGTCCACCCCCGAACGTTGAGCATTTCTGTTCTCCTCTTACTGTTTTGTAGGGTTGGGTTTAATTTTGGCTGCCAAAGGAGCAAAACAGATGAGAAAGCTGGGGTCTCATGAAGCACACAGAGACTTGCCCCTGCAAGTATTCGTGTGTTAACTTTTCCCCCTTCTTTTTTTATTGAGATAAGCTACAGAAAATGTGTTCTCCTTCCTCACCTTTCCCCTTTTGGAGGCCTGTTTTGGCCACACAAAGTTTGTTGTCCTCTCAGCCTCCCTCCACGCTGGGTTTGCATGCCCTGGCACAGTCCTTTGCCTGGAGCCCACCAAGGCCACCATCCTCGCAGGACCCCGTCTGCCGTGGTCTCATGCTGCTGGGCATGGACTGTGTCAGGAGTAAGCCAGGAGGGTCCATATGAGAGAGACTGCCCTCCCATAGACACCAAGCTCTTTTTCTGTATTGCTAGATGTATTGTATTTTGTCTTGTTTAACTTCTAAATGGCAGAATGCTGAACATCCTTCCCCCCACCCCCCGGATGAAATTCTGGGAGCTCTGCTGCAGAGCATTGGAAAGGTCAGTCACAATTCAGCGGGCACTAGAAACCTGTTATCTGGCAAGTACTCTGAAATCACCCATCCTGAGTGCCTTTACAAGCTCAGACATCTTCTAAAAGCTGATTTCTGTAGTAAATAAATCTCATTACAGTGCGTAAGGATTTAGAAAGAAATAAACCTTTGGACTTAGCAAAGAACATAAGAGACTTTGCTAACTTTCTTAGTTGAATATTTTTTTCAATGTGCTATGAAATGTTTGGTCTCAACTGGTTGGCTTTCTTATATTGGTTTTAAAAACATCGTCCTTGTCTCTGCATGGACCTGCAGCATGCAGCCTAGTCAGTATAGTCTGAGGTTCTCAAAATTTTAAATATCTGTTTTGGAAGCAGGCAAAACCTAAATAAATACAAATATGAAATAAAGCTAAGGAGGTTTGTAGCTCTGGAAGCTGCATTCCTCATTTATGCTAAGCTGAACTTTTATTTTTCTTGGTAATGTGTGGGTTTTTATGAGGTAACATAGTTATGTCTCCTTTCAGAAGAGAAAAAAAACTAAGTCTCATTTCCTAATTGTAAAATTTAATTTTTAGCTTCAATCTTTTATTTATAAATACTAATTTATGTGTGTGTGTGTTTGTTTTTTTTTTTAAAGAAAGTACTTTTGATAGTGTTTTCTCAAACAGAGGGTGAAGTGATAGAAAGTACATAATGCTCAGATAATGCAGTGGTGGGTGAACAACCAAGACAGGTGTAAGATTTTTGGAGCCAGGATAGTGGAAAAAGAAACAATACGAGTGATTATAAACCCTTCCCAGATTTCTCTGTTTGAGGCTGACAGCACAGCTCTGCATCTGCAGGTGCAAAGGCTTCCTGGGAGCAAGTCCTTGCTCCCAGTGCTCCCAGGCTGGTGGGAAGGGGCACACGATGCTGCCAGAGGAAGCTGTTGGCTGGAGTGACAGGGGTGTCCCTGGGGGTCCCCAAGATCTGACCAACATCCCGCGGCTGTAGCACCTTCAGGAAAAGGAGAAGTATAAAAAATGAGATTCCTTGCTGCGTGTGGTGCAGCGCAGCACTGACACATGCATCTGCCATGGAAACAGCCGCCCCGCGAATCCACCGAGGCGTCTCTGGTAGTGCGGCGCAATAGGTGTTCCCCTCTTGTTTGGGGAGGGAATCTCCGGCAAGAAGGAGCAATCTTCAGATGTGAACACAGCATGGGTGTCAGTATTTAAATTAGAAGCACACACCTGTGTATTACAGCATTTCCTAGAAAATACTTACTATTAAAAATGTTAATTGGGAAAATTATAGCGATAGCACAGAGGAGGAGAATGAATTTCTGTGGTAAAAGAGGAAAGGAAAGAAAAGCTCATTTCAAAGTGAGCTACCAAGCGCTCCCCCTACCCTATCACCCACCCGTTCCCAGGCTTTTTAAAGACAGCATCTTCTGGAAAGCCAGTCTGCTTTAGAGAAGCTGAGCAAGCGTGAAGTATCGCAGTGTGTCGTTGGTGTTGCCAAGCTTCACAGTACCTAAGGCCAGCCCCCCCGAATTGCTACAAGCAGCATCTGTAAAGGGGAGGGTTTCTGCAGGCTGTGGGGTCGCAGCCCCTGCCTGGCCGTGCTGGTGAGGGGCTGTGGACTCGCATGCACTGGGATCCTGGCAGTGCATCAGGACAGGTGGTGGGCAGCAAGGTTTCAGTCAAATCTGGGAGTATCTCTGGGGTCATCGGGTTAACCTCACCTGAAGGCTTGTGAGCTGGGTATACCTGCTGGCACAGGGCCACTATGTGTTGAGGGATGTTTCCACAGGCTCTTCTGGCAGGGGCATCTTGCCAGAAATACAAATACACCGTTAGCATGGACAGTTGCACATGTGAGTGTATCCTTCTGAGGCTGGCAAGGGACATCCTCCACGGGGTTGTGTCCGTGTCTTGCCAACAGTGTTTTTTCCCTGTGACAAATTTGGTTTTTATTTAAAGGTGTGTGCCTGTTGGCGCTTTAGCTGCTGGGAGACTGTAATGCTGTGTTTTGTTTCCTTGCACTGATGGAAAGAAGTGGTTCACCTTCATGGGTGGACCCTCAGGCACAGCCTTCCTGGCTCTTTATCCCTCACTTGAATTCAGGTCTCCTGTGGGTATGAACATCCTGGTGAAGGACACTGCCGTTGAGCTGGAGAGGAGCAAGGCATAGCATAGCACCTGCCCACCTTCTTCTCACTCCTGCTCTCCCTTTCTGTGTTTCTTTTTGGTGATGCTGCCTTGTCCTCTCTTACTGCCCGAGCGAGGGGCTGTGATTAGATGAACATTTTCTGTGGTTTTAGATGAAATTTGTATCTGTTGTTTACAATATCCTTCAGGGGCGTAACTAGCAGTAATGGGCTAAAGTAAAGCAAGGGAGATGCTAGGCTGAATATTAGGAAACATGCCTCAGTAGTGGGATCTAATAGTCTCTGGTATTATCTCCCATCACTTTGGTTATTTTCAAACCAGACTGGACAAAGTGCTTGCAAATACACTGTAGGTTTGGTCTTACATTAGCAGAGGGGTGGATAAGATTGTCTGATAAGTCCTTGGTCATTTCTAATTTATCCAATTTTGCCATGCTCTAGATTTGCTGATCTGCAGTTTTGATGACAGAAGCAGACTGAATAGTCGCGGAAATTGTGCTTCCTAGAGCTTATTTCAGTAAATATTTTTATGTGGGATCTCAAAGCACTTTACAAATGCTAATTAAGCCTCCCAACCTAGTAGAAGGTCTGCCTTGTGCCCCATGTCCATACTGCTTTGTATCATGCAGTGTGCACTTGCTGCAGGCTGACCTTCCCAGAGGGCTCCGGCTTCAGGACTGATGGGCACTTGCCAGCCCATCTTGCTTTGAGTGGTTTCTGCAGGTCAGTGGCTTTGCTTTTCCAAGTCTGCTTTGGCTGGCTGGTACGAGCAAGGCAAGCTGAAACCACGCCGCTGTCAGAAGCGATTGCAATGGGTTTTACCTTTGTGAAATCAGACAGCTGAAGAGTTGAAGGAAAGCCTCCTGGTGAACAGTTTCTTTGGTTTTCACCGGAGCTTCTGTTCTCCTGTGACTAGGTCACATGTTGCAGTTATAACTGGTAGCTCAAAGCTCCCAGCCTGAATAGATGTAAAACAGGAATAACCAAATATATTACATTGGCCTGTTGCTTAAACCAGAAAAATCAGTAAAAAATAATGCCACAGTGGTGGATCCCCAGTAATCATTCTTCTTCAGAAATAAACAAATTGTGCCGGTCATGAGAATTGGGTTTTATAAACAAGGTTGTAAAAGAAGAAAAACAAATGGAGTAAACAAGCTCCACTGCTTGGTTTTCTGGGCTGAGTAAGGACGTTGATATGAAACTCTGCAGTGAAGAACTGCATGAAATTTGTGATGCTTTGCCCAAATAATCTTTGCTTATTCAGTACGGGGAACTGGAATAATTTGGGTTGGAAGGGACCTCTAGTGGGTCTTACTCAACATTGACCTAACTTGTAAAAGTTTTTTGTAACCGTTACCACTGTATTTTTGGTTAAATTGTCTTGAAGTGTTAAGCTTATCATAGATCAAGTGTACAAGTATAGTTACTGTAGCATAAGAATCTGTAGAAAGCAGAAACTGAGGCCGAATAAGCATTAAAAAAATGGAATTTTTTAAAGTTGATATAGCCTAATGTTTCCCATTTTATAAGATATATTTGTATTTCTGTCATTTAGTGTCTGAAGTAGCCTTTTTCTGGTCTTGATACAAGGATTTACAATGTCATTGTCAAAATAAATTGAGCTCATCTCATGATCTTGTATTTGTTGTGTATAAATTCAAATGAGAAAACTGTTAAATGGGACCATTTATAATGAGGTTTGAGATACCCTATGGCTCTCACTTGGAGACAAGTGACCTTTGTCTTTTTTGGGGCTGAGTAACAGTGTGATGAAGATTTAATAGATGTGTGCAGAGACCTGGCAATAGATTGGGGTGTGCATGGAAGAGGTGCTCAGTGCGTCTTGCTCTACATATTTTTGAATTCATCACACTTGGGACTGAATTGCCTGCCTGTTTGCATGTTTTACTAGTCATGCCTCCCTTCTCCCTTGGATGGCTTTGGCCTTCGTTAGTAGAAATTATTAGACAGCCACAAAACACTAAAGAGAAAGGAAAAAACCCACACATTTTGCTTGGAAACACTGTGTTGCATAAAGCTCTGACAAGATCAAGCCTCTAATTAAATTATTTGGCACGTGGACTATTCTGTTCCGAGATCTGCTGAGCTAATGTGTAGCCATTAGCTCATACAGCCACCAAATCAGAAGTACCAAAGAGACAATTTGCATAGGGCCACAGCGTGTTTTAAAAAATTCTGGTGAGTTGTGAAGCCGGTAATGTTAATTGCCAGCTAGCACCTTGTAATTGCTGTAATTATTTGCAAGTAAAATGATGTAAGGAACTTAACATTGTACTTTTCTTAACACTTCACATGTTGGTGATCCACTAAATCTCCCACTTAGAGGTTTGCCAGTTATTTTAAGAGCCACTTGCTGAAGTCTGATCTCATCCACAAGCTTGCCGTTCTGCGCCGTTCTGCCTGTTGTCTTTAATACTGAGCAGTGGCTCTCTAAAGTCTTTATTAAAAAACTGCAATAAAATAATAAATGCGAATGTCTGCCGCTGACCAGCAAGAGCATAGCCAGCCCTGAAGCCGGCCACACTGGAGCCCAGCTGGGAGAGAGCCCTCAGCACAAATTGCCAGCCTATTGCCTCCCACTGCCACGCCGCGGAAGTGGGCCAAAAGCTCCTCCGTATGGGATTAAAGGGATGTGTAATAGATTAAAGATCAAAAATGTTAATTAAGAAATGGTCTTTTCTAATAAGATGCCTTCAAGGGCACAGTACCAAAAATGAGGCAATATCTCATTTTGGCAACAGTGCTAGGGTTGTAATGAAGCTGGAGCACAGGGGTAAGGGGAGAAGGAGGGGACGCCTCCTGTTCAAGGCATCTCCTTCAGAAGGGGTAAATCAATTAATTAGCAATAAAAATGTAAACATAGAAGTCAGAATGACATTGCTCTGAATGCCACTGAACTGTGTGGATTTAGATGTATGTGTTTTGGCTTGGTGTTTCCTTGAGGATACGTTGGCAGTTTGTGGCTGAGAAATAAGGACTCCTTCAGCTTAGTGGTATTTAGGCAGCAGCATGGTAATTCAGCTGAAAATAACCAGTCTTGTTGGAAGCTTTGATGAGTCTGAAGTGAATTTGTGCAATGCCTTTTCCTGACGTGATTTTCTAGATGTGGGAAGTTCAGCACCTTTGTTGCTGGGTTGAAACTTGTAGGCACTGTGTTTGGGGAAAGACTTGTTTCCCTTCAGAAAAGGGAAGAGCCACAACTCTGAGCTCTCATATTTCAGGCTCCTGTAGGAGGGAGAAGTTTATGTTTTACAAATAAACTGACACGCAGGTGTTACTTTTGTGTTTCAAACCCAAAAGGTGATTTCAAGAGCTGTGAAATTTTATCGTGTCATTATAACTGAAGGAAACATACAGTTTCTTAAACTTTAGCATTCTAGTTAGTGACTCTGCTGTTGTATCTTCTTAGTAAACTCCGCAAAGCTCCAAAAGGAAAACTCAGGTGTTTAACAGCTCTTTTTCTTTGCAGTAGGATGATGGGATTTCACATCCCACACTTCCCCTCTAAATGCCATAACACTGAAAGCTGCAGTATTTCTGAAGCAAGTTATTTGCTAGCATAAAATGAGGGACCCTGTAGGCAAATTTCTTCCCTCTTGGTTGGAAGCTTTCACTTGGATAAAGAAAACCACTGGCACAGTGAGGCTTTCTGCGTAGCGTGTGTATATGTTTTAAGGCTCTGGCTGTTGTTTGAACCAAAGCTAGAGAGAATTTTCAATTTCAGAGAAATATGGTGGGAAGGCGCTCTCCGGTCGCGTGCCTCTGTGTGTGCATGGCAAGCTGGGCCTGACTGAAGCAGCCAGGCAGAAAAAAGTCCTCCAACAATGGTTTGAGATTTAGATTAGTTGCTCTAGCTGTGTATATTTAATCTTCGTCTGTTGCGTGAGTCTTTAGCAGAAAAGAGCATTTGGAGGAGACAAGTGAGTGAAAGACTATGGCTCTGCGCTGCCTGGTCACCTGCAGCCCCAGACAATGTGGGGAAGCGGAGCATGGCATCCGTGTCCTTGAGAGGATGAACGATGGTTTTCCTCGGGTCTTGTTTAGTTGAGAGAGGGTTTGGAGCCTGCGGAGCTGAGCGTGGTGTAGACTTGTGCTTATTGGTATTATTTCACTTGGATGGGTTTATAGGCAACTTAAATTAAATGACACTAAATTCCCGTGCCCTGATTTTGTCAGGCAAGCAAATACACATGGAGATAGTCATTGTTTCCATCCACAGAAAGAAAATCGGAGAACTATTTCTTATCCAAAGACTTAAATCAGATCTTTTTGCAGTTCATAAATGTGTTGTCCTGATGGATTGATTAGTTCTATCTTTACTTGATTTCACTTACAGTTTTTGTTGAAAGAAATGTGTAACTTGGACTTCAATTAGCTTTCTCCCAAGAGGGCTGCATCAAGCCATTCTGGCTGACACAGCGGGGACATACAACTATAGCAACAGAAACATCATTGCCTTTTTCCTTATGATGAAGTTCCTTTAGAAGTCTGAAAGTAATTTTGTACTGGGCAATTTTGAAGACAGTGTTCTGAGTTGAAGTTTTTCTCTGTGTAATTTTGACTGTATTCAAAAAAGATGTATGTAGACTGTTGTTCTTCCAGTGACAAGAGGGAAGACTTCCATTTTGCACTGTTGATTTAATCAAGTAGGTTATATTTGCAGAAAAATTGTCAGTTTGTAATGCTGTCGTTAATTCATACAGAGTGTGTGTCCTGTATAGAAACTGAGAAAACTTGAACTTAAACTTTGATAATAGTTCATATAGGGCTCTTTGCATTTAGCACACAAGTCCAGATGACCATTTATCCTGTTAAACGAATGAGAAATGTTCTGTGTAAAAAGCATTTGGCTTCTCTTCCTTGATCATATTAAACAAAATACATTTATTGCCAAGTTTCCACAGTAACATTGAGGAAGCATACACAAAATCAGCACGGTTAAGCAGGTATAACTGAAAGCAGCATTTGGTCTATAATCTTATGAAAAAAAGGTAGTGCTGTGGAAAAAGTACTTTTCCTGATCAAGGTGAATTTCAGGCTGAAATCTTGCACAAGTTAGCTAAAAGCCAGATGGATAAAACATTTTCTGGACAGGATGGTGTAGAAATCCACGTTGTTTCTTCATTTTTTTCTTTATATATTGTGCATGCAGACAGCTACAGCATTGAAGACATGAGGAGTATCACCTCTGCAAATACTCTTTGCCTCTGTAAATGCTTTTTGCCTCTCTGGGTTTGTGTTGTGACAAGCCAGCATAGATGCTTCTGTATAACAGAATTAAACATAGAATGGCAGGAATTTAATTCTGTTCCATTTTTCACCCTTACTTCCAAAAAGTGGTGCTTGGTATTTATGGTGTTTTGTGTGTGAAACTGAAATAAGAATTGGTGTTGCTCTTCCTCCAAAATGGTTTATAAAAACTGGTGAATTTTTAGGGCTTTTTTATATCCTGAGGTTGTAGACCTGTTGTATTTTAAATGTCTTTCTGAGTTGCAAAGAAACCCACAGATACACCACAGGCACTGGAAGCATGGCAGAGCCATCAGTGAACTATTAAATGAGAAAAGACATAGTAAGAGTTAAGTGATTTTTAGCTTGATACTGTAATGAAATATTTTAAAACTGTATCTAGTTCATGAACATAGTGGCCAGACTGTATAATTGGCTGAGGATGTAGGAAGTGGAGGCGCTTTAAAAGCAGACTCCTGGCTGTAAATTGGGTGGAAGGGTCCAAAGCAAACCCCAGACCCCTCTTTGTGCCCCAGCCACGGGGCTTTGGGAGAGGGGCTGCGTGGGGCTGTGGTTGTGGTGGCCATGCCCGTGTGAGCCGTGGCGTGGGGCTGTTGGAAATGCCATTTTGTAAGATGAAGTTCTCAAGCGTGCACCTTCCTACTTGTCAGCAACTAAAATGCATATCCAATAGTTTAAGGAAAAAAAACTGGGACTGGGCCCCCACAAAGAAATGTGTCTTTTAAAAATGGATAATTTGTTATTATTACTACTTTTTACCTAGTTCAAAGTACACAGGGAATGGGGCTGCTAAAGAGCATATAAACTAAATTAGGGTTAATTAGAAGTTCTCCCAAATAGCTGGTGCTTCATCAGCAACAGAGCAGTGTGTAAATAAATCTAATTTCTCTCCAGCTAAACTCTTCACAAGCTTAATTACAACAGCAACAATATCTCCTCCCCTACCCCCCCTTTTTCATTAGTGGGAGCGGGTCATTATGAGTTCTATCTGCTGAGGGTTATCACGAGCAGTCCAGAGCTGCACCTTTCACAGGTGTCCTTCGAGGCCAGGGAAGAAGTGGAGGAACTTTCAGCGTATCTGGTAGAGCCCAATTAAGGTAGTGTGTAAGAAACTTGAGAAGCAGAAAGCACCAATGGAAAGGAAAAAACCACTATATTCTGGAGAGACTTTTGTTAATTACATAAAGTATTTCCACTGCTTGGATTATTGGCCATCTTAATTTCTTCCCCTTTTTTACTCATTTGCCAGCAAAAATCTGTACTTAGGTTTTATCTGTCCATTTGTTTTTTACCATGCATCATCCTCATGGTAGGTCTGAGGGCTCTGCCAGTTCTCTGATGCTGTGCATCATATGGCTGTCTCCTGCTCCTGCGCTTGGGACCCACCGAATTAGAGGAGCGGCTGAGGGAGACAAGACTTTAAGTCATTTTAGATTTAACTCTTTTAAATGCCTTTTCACACTTTCTTTACCACATAGGGCTAGAAGAAAAAACACAGGAAGTTATTAGGAGAAAAAGTGTTATCACTGCTAAAAGGATCACCATGCTGGAGGACTGGTGCAGCCCACTTCTTATTCCAGGGATAAACAGCTGAAAACCTCTTGCCTGAAATTAGTTATCGCAGGCAAAGCACAAACCTGGGTGCAGGTTTCAGCTGGGTGCAGGAGTGCTCTGCTGAGGGCTTATTCAGAGGGATTAACTTATTTTATTTGGTGCTTGATTTATTGTCCTCTATGATTTTTTTTATTATTTTTATTTCTAATTCTATTGAAGCCAGTGCATTCCTTATTATACGGTGTCACGTTTCAGCCGATCCCAAATTAATAAATGAGCAGCAGCAGAATAGCATGCAGCACAATTTTAACAGCATGAGCTGCACAGAAGTATATTTCACTTAGCTCCAATTTAAATACTCTGCTTTGCTTGATTTAATTATGTGAAATTACTGAATTAGTGGCTTTGTCAAGTGAAACATGTAGGACTTCAGAGTTCAGTATTAAGAAAAGAAATGAGAAAGGAAATTTGAGGTACATTATTATTTTGTGTTTGAGCTCGTGTTAAACACAAACTGAACTACAACTGAGCCCACAGCCCA